>Ga0308161_1001437_pt1 | contig 28631 bp, 24 predicted proteins | sample PhyFR2_FD_201034 | JGI IMG/M metagenome (GOLD analysis project Ga0308161, IMG submission 201034) | Phyllosphere microbial communities from UC Gill Tract Community Farm, Albany, California, United States - DLSLF.R2 | ecosystem: Host-associated > Plants > Phyllosphere > Unclassified | place: USA...
GAAGCACATCGAGGAGCGGGTCCAGAAGGCCGTCGAGCAGGTCACCGGAGAGGCGTCGACCACGATGACCGCGAACCTCGACGCGTCGAACGAACGGGCCGAGCGGATCATCGCCGCCACCTCGAAACTGGAGGCCCGTCAGCTGTGGTCGGCCGCCGCCGCGATGTGCCTCGCCCTCCTGCCGGTGGTGGTCGTCGTCGCCGGGCTCTGGATGGGCATCGCCGGGCTCATCACGGGTGCTCAGTGGGCACTGGACGTGGACGGGAGCGTGTGGCTCGGCATCGGGCGGTGGCTCGTGGTAGGCGCTGGCCTCGCCGGGGCCGGCTACGGGCTCTTCGCGTCCGTCCGGTGGGCCGCCGGTCTTGTGGAGACGTGGAAGGGTCGCGGGATGCCGACGTGGCCGAGCTGGCGCAAGAGGTGACCGTGATTCCCGAGGGCAAGCGCGCGGAGCGCGTGCGGCAGCCCTGCTACTGGACGATAGGTCAGTCCGCGCTGTATAGTTCAGTGTATGCTGACCATTGCTTCGCGCCTCGACGTCATGAACCGGCTGGGTCGGGCCATGGCGGACCCGACGCGCTCCCGGATCCTGATGTCCCTGCTCGACGGCCCGAGCCACCCCGCCGTGCTCTCGCGCGAGCTGGGGCTGACGCGCTCGAACGTGTCGAACCACCTGACCTGTCTGCGCGACTGCGGGATCGTGGTCGCCGAGCCCGAGGGCCGCCAGACCCGCTACGAGATCGCCGACCCGCACCTCGCGGCGGCGCTGACGGCGCTGGTGGACGTCACGCTCGCGGTGGACGAGAGCGCGCCGTGCATCGACCCGCACTGCTCGGTGCCCGGTTGCTGCGCCGCGACCGGCTCGGGGGACGCCTCGTGAGCGCCGCCTGCGGCTGCGACGAGCCGACCACCAGCGCCGCCGAAGAGGCCGAGGAGGCCGAGAGCCCGTGGTGGCGCGACCCGGGACTGGTGGTGCCGATCCTCTCTGGCGTCGCGTTCGGCACCGGCCTGGTGCTGGAGTGGTCGGGGCTGCACCTCGCGGCGCTGGTCGCGTTCTGGGCGGGCCTGCTGCTGGGCGCGTACACGTTCGTGCCCGGCGCGCTGCGGAACCTGTTCGTCAAGCGGAAGCTGGGGATCGCGCTGCTGATGACGATCAGCGCCGTCGGCGCGGTCATCCTCGGCTACGTCGAAGAGGCCGCCGCGCTGGCGTTCCTGTACTCGATCGCCGAGGCCCTGGAAGACAAGGCGATGGACCGCGCCCGCGGCGGCCTGCGCGCGCTACTCAAGCTCGTGCCGGAGACCGCCACCGTGCTGCGCGACGGTGCCTCGGTCGAGATCCCGGCCAAGGAGATCGCCGTCGGCGACGTGCTGCTGGTCCGCCCCGGCGAGCGGGTCGCTACCGACGGGATTGTCCGGTCCGGTCGCTCCAGCCTGGACACCTCGGCGATCACCGGCGAGTCGATCCCGGTCGAGGTCGCCCCCGATGACGCGGTCTCGGCGGGCGCGATCAACACCGCCGGTGTGCTGGAGGTCGAGGCGACCGCGGCGGGCACCGACAACTCGCTGACCACCATCGTGGAGCTGGTCGAGCAGGCCCAGGCCGAGAAGGGCGAACGGGCCCGGATCGCCGACCGGATCGCCCGCCCGCTGGTGCCCGGCGTGATGGTCCTCGCCGTCCTGGTCGGCGTGCTCGGCTCGCTGCTCGGGGACCCGGAGACCTGGATCACCCGCGCCCTGGTCGTCCTCGTCGCGGCCAGCCCGTGCGCGCTGGCGATCGCGGTGCCCGTCACCGTGGTCTCCGCGATCGGGGCCGCGACGAAGTTCGGCGTCGTCATCAAGAGCGGGGCCGCCTTCGAACGCCTCGGCGGCATCCGCCACCTCGCCGTGGACAAGACCGGCACCCTGACCCGCAACCGGCCCGAGGTCACCGCCGTCGTCGCCGCCGACGGGTTCGACGACGCCCAGGTGCTCGCCTGGGCGGCCGCCGTCGAGCAGCACTCCACGCACCCGCTGGCCGCCGCCATCGCCGCCGCGGGCAAGGGAGCCCCCGCCGCGCAGGACGTGACGGAGGAGGCCGGGCACGGCATCGGCGGCCTGGTCGACGGCCGCCGGGTGACGGTGGGCAGCCCCCGCTGGATCGATGCGGGGCCGCTCAAGGCCCGGGTCGAGGACCTGGAGGCCGAGGGCCAGACCTGCGTGCTCGTGGCCGTCGACGGCCAGCTGGCCGGGGCGATCGGCGTCCGCGATGAGCTGCGCCCCGAGGTCCCCGAGGTCGTGCGCACGCTGCGGGCCCAGGGCGTCGAGGTGAGCATGCTCACCGGCGATAACGCCCGCACCGCGCACGCGCTCGCGCAGATCGCCGGGATCGGCGACGTGCACGCCGAGCTGCGGCCCGAGGACAAGGCCCGCATCGTCGCCCAGCTCTCCGGGGCCTCGCCCACCGCGATGATCGGCGACGGCATCAACGACGCCCCCGCCCTGGCCGGGGCGACCGTCGGCATCGCGATGGGCGCGACCGGCTCCGACGCCGCGATCGAGTCCGCCGACGTCGCTTTCACCGGCCACGACCTCGGCCTGATCCCGCAGGCGCTGCGGCACGCCCGCCGTGGCCGGGCGATCATGAACCAGAACATCGTGCTGTCCCTGGCGATCATCACCGTGCTGCTGCCGCTGGCCATCACCGGCGTGCTCGGCCTGGCCGCGGTCGTCCTCGTCCACGAGGTCGCCGAGCTCGTCGTCATCGCCAACGGGCTGCGCGCCGCGCGTGCCAAGCGCCCGGCGGCGGCTGTGTCGCCTGAGACGGCGTCACCGGCCACGGTCCGCGCGGACAGAGATTGAGAGGAGTGGATCATGGAGATCACGTTGCAGTACTTCGACGGGTGCCCGAACTGGGAGGTGCTCGACCGGCGGCTCGCCGAGGCCCTCGACGGCCGATCGGACGTCCGCGTCGCGCATCAGCGAGTCGAGACCGCCGAGGACGCCGCCCGCCTCGGGTTCCACGGGTCCCCGACCGTCCTCATTGACGGCTCCGACCCCTTCGCCGACGAGCACACGCCGGTGGGGCTTGCCTGTCGAGTGTTCCGCACTCCTGCCGGGCTGGCTGGTTCGCCCACCGTCGATCAGCTGCGCGAAGTACTCGATGCGCCTCTATGAGGGTGGAGCACGCGATCATCGCACCGACGCTCAGCGCAGGAAGAGCCGCCTTCATCGAAAACCAGCCAGGATTGTCGTCAACGTTGTGCTGTAGAGCGCGCCGACACTGACAACGGGTGCTACAACCCAGGCATGCGCTACGAGAATCCCCTGTACATGGCCGAGGACGCCGGATCAGCCGACCTGATTTCCAATCGCCGATTGCAGCTGGGCATCAGCCGCGGCTCGCCCGAGCAGGTCATCGACGGGTGGCGCCACTTCGGATTCGAGCCGGAAGACGGCGAATCCGATGCGGATATGGGCCGACGCCACACAGAGCGCCTGCTCGAAGTCCTCTCCGGCGAAGGGTTCGCCCAGCCAAGCCCCAATCCGATGTTCCCCAATCCGCCGGGCCTGTTGCGCATCGAACCGCATTCGGAGACTTTGCGCGAACGGATCTGGTGGGGTTCGGGATCCAACGCCACCGCGGTCTGGGCCGCCAAACTGGGCATGAACCTGCAAAGCTCCACATTGAAGGATGACGAATCCGGAAAGCCCTTCCATGTCCAGCAGGCGGAGCAGATCCAGCTCTACCGCGATGCCTGGAAAGAAGCTGGCCACGAGCGCGAACCACGCATTTCGGTGAGCCGAAGCATCTTTGCACTCACCGACGAGCGCGACTGGCAGTACTTTGGCCGCGACCGCTACAGCTCGGATCAAATCGGCAACATCGATGAGAAAACCCGTGCGATCTTCGGAAAGTCCTATGCCGGCGAACCCGATGAACTGGCCAAGAAGCTGGCCGAAGATGAAGCCATCGCAGCGGCCGACACCTTATTGCTGACCGTTCCCAACCAACTGGGCGTCGAGTACAACGCCCACGTCATCGAGTCGATCCTCACCCACGTCGCCCCGAAACTCGGCTGGCGCTAAATACGGTAATAGTTACGCCATTTCGCCGGGCTATTAAGCCAGCTGGTCGCTGGTCACTAGGCTAGGGCCATAGGAACTGAACTTTCAGACGAAGAATAGAGAGAAACTCATGAGCAACCCGTTGAAGGTCGCCTTCATCAAGGCCAGCTGGCACGCAGATATCGTCGATCAGGCACTCGCCGGATTCACCGCAGACATGGACGCTTCCGGGACCGAGTACTCCATCGAAACCATCAGCGTTCCAGGTGCCTACGAAATGCCATTGCAGGCGCAGCGCCTGGCCAAGACCGGAAAATATGATGCGATTGTCGCTGCGGCGCTGGTCGTCGATGGCGGCATCTACCGCCACGATTTTGTTGCCCAAGCAGTGGTCGACGGACTGATGCGCGTTCAGCTGGATACCGATGTGCCAACCTTCTCGGTCAGCCTGACCCCGCACCACTTCCACTCCAACGATGAGCACCAGAACTTCTACTTCGAGCACTTCCTCAAGAAGGGCGCCGAAGCAGCTCGCGCTGTTCGAGCCGTGGCGGCTATTCAGTTCTAGGCTCCGGCAGACCACCGCCAGGCGTGTTGACCGGCCCCAATTACCAGGGCGATCAGCACGCCTGAGGTGTATCCCAGCTACCACGCAGCGCGCGGGCTCAGTCGAGCCGCAGCCATCGAAGCACCAAGAATAATGGTGCGCATGAATCGTTCAGCGGCTTCGATGAGCAGCCGCTCCCCGTCATCCACCGCTTCCTGCAAGGTCATCGGAATCGGCATGATCGAGGCAATCGCATCAATACCGATATCGTGCACATCACGGCAGCCTCGTCCCAGCGTTCCGGCGAGCGCCACCACCGGAACCCCATGAAGCGATGCCCGGCGAGCAACCTCGGCGGGAACCTTGCCCTTGGGTGTTTGAAAATCGATGGCGCCCTCGGCAGTAATCACCAGGTCCGCCCCGCGCAGCATCGAATCCAGATCGATCCCGGCCAAGCCGGAGTCGAGGATCGCTTCAAAGCGGGGCATCAGGGTCGCGCCGATCGCTGCCATGCCAGCGCCCAGTCCGCCTGAAGCACCGGTTCCAGGCCCCGTGGCGAAATCGGTGGAGCGGGCAACCTCCAAGGCATCTCTCCTGAGCACCGAGGCCCAGCGTTCAAAACCAGCCGACATTTCTTCCACCTGCTGCGGTGTAGCGCCTTTCTGTGGTCCGAAGACCCGGGCAACGCCGCGAGCGCCGGTCAGCACATTGTGCTGGTTCAGCGCCAGGGCGATCTGGATTTTCCCCTCAGCCAACGCTGGGTGCAATCCGTCCAAATCCAGCCTGTCGATGCGCCCGAGGTGATTGCCTCCGGCAGGGACATCCCGTCCCCTGGCGTCAGTAATCCTAGCGCCCAATGCCTGCAGCGCGCCCATGCCCCCGTCGGAGGTGCCCGAGTCGCCGCAACCCACCAGGATCTTTGTTGCCCCGCTATCAATTGCAGCGCGGATCAGCTCACCGACCCCGTAGCTGGTGGTGGTACCCGGGTCCCGCTGGTCTCGCGGGACGAGTCGCAAACCGGCGGCCGCCGCCATTTCCACCACGGCGGTTCCTGTTGCGTGCCCGCCGAGCATCGCGTAGTGCGAATCCACTTGCTGCCCTACCGGACCAGTGACGCGTACCGGAACCAGATGGCCGCCGGTGGCGTTGGCCAGCGTTTCCGCAGTGCCTTCACCGCCATCGGCGATGGGCACTGCTTTGACGGTGGCCCCGGGCAGCGCCCGGCGTACACCGGCCCCGATGGCCGCAGCGACCGCTGCGGCATCCAGTGATTCCTTGAATCCGGAAGGGGCCACCAGGATTCGTTGTGGAAGTGCGTGTGCCATGATGATGTGTCCTTTACTGAGAAATATTGCGGAACCCGAAGGGGAATTAGACGAAGAGCCCAAGGCCCATAAGCGGCCAGATCCAGAAGGCGAAAACCAGCACCAGCAGGATCATCAGCGGCCCCAGCGCAGCGCTCAATTTCAAGAGGTCTGCAGGCTGGTAAGTGGTGACATCTTCAATATCGGAAAAGAGATTAACCGGCTTCGCACTGCTGGTCAGGGTGTGGCAGAAACCGGCCGCGGCAGTCGACGCCAGGGCAATAGCTACCGCGTTCACCCCCACTCCGGGGGCCAGCGAAACCACGAGCGGAATCAATACGGCTGAACGCGCCGAGCGTGACTGAATGACAAGGTGAGCTCCAGCGGAAATCACCACAACGAGAACGGTAAAGATCCAGGGGGCCGAAGGCCCCAGCTGCGTCACCGGGCCGAGTGCGCCATGGGCCAGCCATCGCGCGGCACCTGACTCGATCAGCGATGTGCCCAGGGCCAAAGTGGCGGCCATGAAAATCAGCATCGACCACGGCACCGATTTCAGCGCCTTCGCCAAGGACACCGACCCGAAGCCCGGGCTTGCCACCAGCAATGAGCCCAGCAGAGCCACAACCGCTGGATGCAGCTGGTGCAGCGGTTCGGTGCACCACAGCACCACCACGACGCCGACCAGCAGCGTGGCCCGGCTTTGGGCTACCGTCAACGGACCGGAGAGTGGAACCGGCGAATATTCCTGCATCTTTTCGATCCCGACGCTCAATATCTGCTGGCGGTCCTCGCGGCGGGTGAAGAGCAAAAGCACCAGCTCTGCACACAGGTGCGAGGAGATCAATGCCAACGGCAGGCCGTACAGCAGCCAGGTCGCAAACGAGAATCCTTCGTGCTCGGAGGCCACAAGAATCTGGCTGGTAATCAGGTGGGCGCCGGCCCCCAGATAGGAGGCGACAGCGGAGAGCAAGATGACCGACGGGAAGAGCAAGGACAAGGCCAGCACGACCCGCCGACGTGAGCCGAGCGCCTTAGCCAGAGCGATAAACACCGGGATTGCCAGGGCTGCTCGCCCGGAGGTTGAAGGAACGGCAAATGCCGTAGCCACCAGCACTCCTGTGCTCAAGTGCATCAGCTGCCTGGGGGTTCGTGCCCCGATGACGATCCAGGCCGCGGCCCGGGTGGCCAACCCCGTGGCGGTAATACCGGCCGCGATGACAAAAGCGGCCAAGAGCAGCCAAATGGTGTCCTCGCCTAGTGAAGAGAACAACCGGGTTTCGGGGAGGACTCCCATGAGCACTAGCACCAGGCAAGCCACGAGGGCGACGTAGGTGTCGGAGACCGGAGAGAAAATCCACAGCCAGATGGCCACGGCGAATACCGCGAGGGTCAACGCGCCTTGGGCAGACAGGGAGTTCTCCGTCCCCGCCGATGGCCCGAAGGCCGCATAGCTGCAGCCCGCAATCAGCGCTGCCAGGACCACGGCCGCAATGACCGCCGCGGTGTGCCTTGGCCTCCAGCTGGTTCGAGGCTTGGCGTCCAGTTGGCGATCGCTCTTGAAAGCTGCCGGTAATTCGGTGGAATAGCGAAATCCAGGCTTTTCATTGATGGGGGACGAACTCATGATTCGCTCCCCGAAATGTTGGTCAGTTGATGCGCGAACTGGCTGTCCTGCACGCCCGGCGCATCGTGGTTGTCCAGCGGAAGCGAGAAACCGAATCGTGCTCCGATCCCCTCCCCTGATTCCACCCACGCGGTGCCGCCATGAGCCTGGGCGACGGCCTTGACCACAGCCAAGCCAAGCCCCATGCCCGGGGCATGATCCTCAGTAGTTGGCGCGCTTCGATAGGTTTCAAAGAGCGCTTTCGCGCGTTCAGGATCCAGGGCCGGCCCCTCATTGGCCACCCAGAAGCTCACCTGTTTCCCATCTACCGTTGAGCCGATGCGGATGGACTCGCCCGGCGCGGTATGCGCGACGGCATTGCGGATCAGCTGATGCATGGCCTCGGACACCCGGATGGGATCCAGCCATGATTGGGCCCGCGCCGACTCCTGGATTCTGAATTGCCGGTGCGGGTAGGCTTCCGGCCGAGCTGCCGCCGCGGCCACATCCGCGGTGACTTCGCCCACCGAGACCAGGCTGGGCTGCACGAAGTCAGGATTGCTGCTCTGTGCAAGCACTTCCAGGTCCAGCAGCGTCTGCCCCATTTGATCAATCAGATTTTGGGCCTTGGCTATCACCGCTCGCCTGGGCTGCGCGCCCAGAGCATCGCTACTGAGCACGGACAGAGCAGCGGCCAGTTCCCGCTGGGGATTGTGCAGATGCTCGCGCGCCTCGGCGATGAAGTGGCGTTGGGCCAAATGCGCCGATTCGACGCGATCCAGCATGGAGTTGAAGGTCTGCGCCAATTGCGCCAGATCGTCGCGTCCCGCCACCGGCACGCGGGCCGAAAGATCATTGGCTGTAATCGACGCGGCGGTTTCGCTCATGGAGCGGATCGGCCGCATGATCTGCCGCGACACCAGCCAGGCAATGCCCGCCGTGAGGGCTAGTCCCCCGCCGGCAATGCCGAAGAGCAGCACCGCCTGCTGGTCGACCCGTTCCTGCGCGCCGGCGATATAGTGCGCAACGACCAACTGCCCTTGCTGCTTCGGGCGGCTCTGGCCGCCGGATTCCTGGGCCACGGCCTTTGCCCAGCGCACCGTTCCGTGATCGCTGTTCGAAACACCCGAGGTTTTTTCGCTCGCCAGGATTCGGCCCAAGAGGTCCGGGTCCTGTGCGAGCTGCCTGCCGGCATGGTCAGCCGTATTCCCTGTGGTTGTGACCTTGCCTTCGGCCTTGGCGACGATTGCTTCGCCAGCCATGGGCTGCTGCCGAGCAAGGTAGCGTTCCATCAGCGAGTGCATCGAGGTGAAGGGCTGGGCTGTTGCAGGGTCGAGCGCTTCGGCTGCAAAAGTCCTGAACTCGTCGATCTCCTGGGCGATGCCGACGTTGGCCGCCTCGGCGATCTGGGCCGTCATAATCGATCGCATGGTCGCCGTTACCGTGAGCAGCGCCACGGCCGTGGTCAACACGATCCATCCAACGATCCTTAATCGGGCGGAGACCGGTGAACCCTGCTGTGCTTCGGTGTCAGTCTGCATCTTCCTGCTCCCCCCATTCCCGCGTTGGAGTCACGGATTGTGGAGCAGGGCCGAGCTTGACCATGACCGGAGGCTGATGCCCCATGGCTGGGTCGGCACGATCGGCCAGGGCTTGGCTGGCGCTGGCAAGGCCCGCTGGAACAGCGAGCACCAGAAGAATGAGGAATATGCGGCGAATCATGGTTTGAACATTAAAAGACCCATGTGAACCGGGCATTAGCTGGCAATGAGAGTTCCATGTTGCGCCGATGAGAACTACATGAGAGGAGCTCTTAACCGCGGATTCTTGCGGTTTTCACTTCCAGTACACCGGGCAAAAATATTAAAAGCCCAGGCCCCATCACCCTTTATCGGGGAATGGGGCCTGGGTTGCGTGTGCTGCCTACGCTGGATTATTTGGTCGCCCAGAGCACCGATTCGTCGTTGAAGGACATGGTTTCGGTCATTCTGATCTTTGCGTCAGCCACGGCTTCTGCTGGGACGTCAAAGACCACCTGGTAGCTGGCTTTGCCGCCCTTTGACAGGGTAGGCGCATCCGTTGCCGGCTTGGCCGGCACCACCATGGCGGTGCTGGTGTCATAAATGCTCGCGTCCGAACCAACAAGTTCCGGGCTCAAGTCCAACCAGGCATCGCCTTCTTCATCGCCGTTGTAGACGACGGAAATATCGACGAGCACGTATTGGCCCTTCGCCTTCTCGTTGAACTCATTGGCCTTGGCAATCGCCTTGCCAGCATCCAGGTTCACCGTGCTGACGTTGACCGAGTAGTCGCCGACCGTCGCGGCCTCGCCGAGGGCAAGAACCTGGGTTTCGTCCTCGGCCTGTTCTACCACTTCAGCCGGAGCGGCAACTTCACCATCGGCAGCATCCTCGATGCCACTGGTGACCTCGTCGATGGCCTTGACATAGAAGGACTGGGTAGCAAACACCAGAACAATGGCGACAATGGCGATAACGCTTGAAGCGATTCCCAGTCCCTTGCTACCTTTGCGCTTGAGCGCGATGACCAGGGATACAAGGCCCAGGACGAGTGCGACAACGCCCAGGATGGCTGCAACGTTGTTCACGATCGGGACCCAGCACAAGACGAGCGCAACAATTGCGATCACCAGGGCCGCGATGCCCAGGCCTCGTCCCGCGGTGGACTTCGGGGATGGAGCCGGAATCGGCGTTCCGGGATCCATCGGTGTATGAATACTCATGAGTGCTTCCTTCGAGTGACGGCAGAACACAACGCTCTGCGATGAAGATTGACCTGAACGGATGACAGTCCCAGGTGCAACCGGAGCCTTTATTGACTCTTCAATGATCATGTCAATCGACACCGACAGTTTGGCTTGCTGCAGATGGAACTCCCTCCTCCACAAGCCAGGCCAGCGGATTATGGCCAAGTCCTAAACCATCGAATTCGCTGAAGATCTTTCCTGGCTGGGCAAGCCTTTTTCCCAAAACCGGTGCCCGCATTACAGAATGCTGATATGCTCCCACCTGCTGAACGCTTCCAAGGTCGCGATACCCTGCGCTACGTGCGCCTCATGCTGCTCGTCGTTCCCCTGCTTTTGGTGGTGGCCATCGTCATTTACGGAATCGTCAACCAGCGGATCGAAGACTCGCTCAGCTCCTACTACTTGGGCCCAGCCCGTGACCTGTTTGTTGCCATGCTGGTGACTACCGGAGCATTGCTGGTGGTGTACAGCGGCGAAGCTCTGGAGGACTATGCGCTGAATTTGGCCGGGTTCTACGCCATGTTTGTCGCGCTGGTTCCCACCAGGCTGGGCGAAACCCTGGCCACGCTTGCACCGGCCGAACAGGGCAAGCTGATCCTTTCGGTCCGCGTAGCCATCGTTGCCGTATTGATCGTTAGCGCCGCATTCGTCTGGCTGGGCATCAGGACCAGCAGCTGGCCGCACAAAGCGCTGATGCACAGCACGTTGACCCGGGCCTTGGGCTGGATCAGCACCGGCCTGCTCGCGGTCTTCATCCTGTTATTGATCTGGCGTGCCTTCGAAGGAAAAACCTTCGCCTGGGTTCATGCCAGCGCGGCGTTCTTGTTGATCTTCTCCATGGGCATCGCCATTGCCAGCCATCTGGGCCACGCGCCAATGTGCCACGAGGACACCAGCGGCGGTTCCCCGAACCGCTATCGGATCATCCTGGGACTGATGGCGCTGGGCTTGATCGCCTGGCCAATTCTGCTTGTCGCCGGCGTTGACGAAGCCCTGTTCATCGTCGAGTGGTTCCAGATCGGGCTATTCGCCTACTTCTGGTATTTGGAATCCCGGCGGCTCTGGGACCCGGTTGCCTAAAAGAACCAAGCGGCCCGGTTCGAATGTCGAACCGGGCCGCTATGAACAGGCACCTCGCTAGGCGCGATCGGCTAGCTGCCCAGCAGCATGCCAAGCTCATCCGCATTCGGTGGATTGGCGCCAGCGCGCGAGCAGGTAATGCCCGCAGCCCGGTTGGCATATGAAACAACCTCGCGAGCTTGATCCAAAGTCAAGGCATTCAAGACAGGCCTTGCCTCGGCCCCCAGCGCACCAAGCTGTGCGAGCCCAGCAAGGAGTCCCGACATGAAGGAATCTCCTGCCCCGACAGTGTCCGCTAGAGCAATTTTCTCACCGCCAACTTCCACCCGCCCTTGCCGGGAGAGGAACACCGTACCGGCATCGCCACGAGTCATGGCGATAAAAGCCGGCCCGAGCTCCAGCCAAGCGGCCATGGTTTCCTCCGGTGAGCGATCCGGGTAGAGCCACGCCAAGTCTTCGTCGCTGGCTTTCACCAGGTCACTTTCCTGCACGAAAAGTTCTGCCTGCCTCCTGGCCTGGCTGGCATCAGGGCATAAGGCTGGACGGCAATTCGGGTCGTAGCTGATTGTGCTGCCTCCGCGGCATTCAGCGAAGGCAGTCAAAACGCTGGTTGCTCCTGGCATCATTGCACTCGCGATCGAACCGGTGTGGATATGCATGCTGCCACGAACCTCGGTGCCTAATTGCCGCTTTCCGGTGCCCAGGTTCCACTCGATTGAAAAGTCATAGTCGGCCGATCCACCGGAGCCGATCGAGGCCTCGGCCACCGAAGTTCTTTCCAATCCGAAATTGCTCACTTCCACGTTGCTGGATTCCAAGTGGTCCTGGATCAATTGCCCGTGCTCGTCGGGGGCGAATTGAGTCACCAACTTCGTAGGCAGTCCCAAACGAGCCGTGCCCACCGCGACGTTTAACGGGCTGCCGCCAGGGTACGTGGCCCCAACATCCCCATCTGAAGCCGTGGCAATAACATCTACAAGAGACTCACCGACGATAGAGATGAGGGTGCCTTGAACCAAGATTGAAGTTTTTTCCTCCGCTGGCAACACTGCCCCGTCCTTTCCATACATTCTTTTCATTCAGCCATGAGGCCGCGGCAACGTGCATCGTTTCAGGTGCCGTTCGCGATTGCCCGCGAGGCGGGTTTTCCCATGGTCGTGGGGATCCAATTGCAGACTTCTCGTGAGCGCAGCTTGTCGTCCACGCATCCACCACGTCTTTAACCCGTAGCCAGCTTCTAGCGCCCCGGATATACGACTGCTTTGAGCTGTCCTGGTTGCTTTCCGGATTTCAGTGCTTGCTCGGATTCGCTCAATGAATATCGGCCGGTAACCAAGATGTCCAGATCCACTTTGCCAGCTTTCAGCAGCTCGATAGCCAACGGCCATGTATTGGTGTAGCGGAAGACGCCGGAGAGCCAGATTTCTCGATTCTGGATATAGGACACGGGAAGTTCGATATCGTCGGCACCCAAGCCAACGAGAATGACATGCCCGGCAGGAGCAACCGACTTGATACCTGACCGGACTGCGGATGGTGCGCCAGAGGCATCGATAAACGCATCCACATCCAGCCCCTCGACAGAATCGGTGGCAGCGTTCAGGGCCTTGGTCGCGCCATGTTCAAGCGCAAATTCAAGTCGTTCTTCTGCAATATCGCTAATGTAGATTTCGCTCGCTCCGAAAGCCCTCGCCGCTTGTGCGACGATAACGCCGATCGGTCCGGCACCTGCAATGAGCATTCTGCTCCCTGGCCGGATGCCAGCACGCTCGCAAGCCCAGAGCCCCACCGATAGCGGCTCGATGAGGGCAGCAGCTTCGTCGCTGATGCTGTCAGGAATCGGGAAGACAAAATCCGATTCAATCGTGACGAATTCGCAAAATGCGCCGTTGACAGGCGGCGTCGCGTAAAACTCGATGTCGGGGCAAAGGTTGTACCGCCCCGCCTTGCACTGGGCGCAGGTTCGGCATGGGCGCTGCGGTTCAACGGCCACCCGTTGGCCAATCCGGGAACTGTCAACAGAACTGCCGACCGCCGCGATTTTTCCGGCGAGCTCGTGGCCAAGGATCAGCGGGTGATCCACCACGTAGTCGCCAATACGACCGTGTTCATAATAATGGACATCGCTTCCGCAAACGCCGACTGCGGAAACCTGCACAAGAACCTGATTGGGTTCCAGTGCGGGCAGGGGCAGGGTTTCCATGGTCATTTCATGCTGGCTTTGGAGAACCGCCGCGCGCATGGTGGCCGGCAATGCTTGATTGCCACGTTCAGATGAGACTGCAGTTTGACTTGCCATGGGGAATTTCCTTTCGATATGCAAGATAAGATCTTTGGCTACTTCACTGCGCCCAAGGAAAGTCCTTGGACCAGCTTGTCCTGGGCGGCAAATCCAGCGATCAGCACCGGCAATGAAACAACTACCGAGGCGGCACACAATTGCGCCAGGAAGAGCCCTTGGCTTGAAACGAAACCTGTCAGGAATACTGGCGCTGTTCCAGAAACAACTCCAGTAAGCACTCGGGCCAGCAGCAGCTCATTCCACGAGAAAATGAAGCAGATCAATCCGGTAGCTGCGATTCCGGGAGTCGCCACGGGGGCTACTACCTGGCTCAAGGTGCGAATCAGCCCGGCACCATCCAGCTGAGCCGCCTCGAGCATTTCCACAGGAACTTCAGCCAGGAAGGAACGCATCATCCATACTGCGATCGGCAGGTTCATCGAGGTGTACATGATGATCAGGAACCAAATGTTGTCGAGCATCCCTGAGAAATTGGCAAATATGTACAGTGGCAACGCGGCGGCCACAATGGGCAGCATCTTGGTCGACAGCAAGAAGAACAGCACGTCGGTCCACTTCTTGATCGGCTTGATTGACAGCGCGTAGGCCGCTGGCATCGCCAAAAGCAACACAAGAATCGTAGAGAAGACCGAGGCCATCGCTGAATTGATCAGTGGCGGCCAGGGGTTGGCACCGGAGGCCGCTCCAAAGAACTGGGCGTAGGCGTCCAGCGTCAGTGGCGCGAAAAACGACGGCGGGTTTGTTGCCGCATCGGCCTCGGAATGGAAACTGGTGATCATCATCCATAGGACCGGGGAAACAAAGAGCAGGGCTGTAATCCACGCGATGAGGCCAACGAGGGGATTCCGGCGCCCGGAATTCTTGAGCCTGCGCTTTGGAGACAGTCGAAGTTGTTTGGTCGCAACGCTCATCGCGCGGCCTCCTTCTTGAAGATGGAAAATACGGTGCGCAGGGCAAAAGTCGCTACGATCAAGCTGCCGGCCACGGTTACAACACCGGCAGCCGAGGCCACGCCGTATTCATTAGCGATATAGAACGTCTTGTACACGGCGTACGGAAGGTTGCTCGTGCCCAAGCCGCCCGAAGTCAGCGTGAACACTGCATCGAAGTTCTGGACGATATAAATCGCTCCAAGCAAGCCGCCGAGTTCCAGGTACTGGCGCAGGTGCGGAAGGGTGATGTAGCGGAATACGTGCCAAGCGTTGGCACCATCCATTTGCGCCGCTTCGATCGCGTCAGCCGGCCTCGACTGCAAACCGGCCAGCAAGATCAGCATCATGAACGGCGTCCACTGCCAAACCAGCGACGCAATGATCGCGGCCAAAGGCTGATCGGTGAGCAGATCCATCTGCGGCGGATTTTGGCTCCCAAAGAGCTCCCAGATCCCGGTCAGGATGCCGTTGATCAAGCCGTAGACGGGGTTCAGGATGGCGTGCTTCCAGATCAGCGCGGCAGCGACCGGAACCACTAGGAATGGGGCGATCAGCAAGGTGCGCACCAGCCCTCGCCCGAAGAACTTCTGATTCAACAGCAGGGCAATCAGCAACCCGGTAACCAGGCTGATAAGAACCACGGACGCCGTCAGCAATATGGTCACCCAAACCGCGTGGCGAAGCCCAGGGTCCGCAAATACCTGAATGTAATTGGAGAGCCCGGCAAAACCTCGATCGTTGGGCCTCAGGCTGTTCCAGTTGAAGAAGGAAATCACCAGAGTGACGGCAAAGGGCAACTGGGTGGTGATGATTACGAAGATCAGGGCGGGCAGCAATGGTGCCCGTCGTGCCCATGCGGCTGCACGCGATTTCTTGCGCTGATCTGTTCCGGGGCCACCCAAAGTCGGCTTGGGTTTCATGGCCGTGCTGACATACGACATCGTATTTGTGCTCCTAGTGAGGATCCAGCTGATTAGCCGCGCCTTGCGGTCAGCTCGATAGGATTTGGTATCAATCGCGGTACGTTGCGGCTATGCGCTCGGCGCGTTTCTGGCCTTTATCGAGAGCCTTCTCGACACTGGTCTTGCCGGCGATCACCGCGGATACGTCTTCGGAAACGAAGGTTCCCAAGTCCGCGAATTCGGGAATGCCAGCAAACTGGATACCCACATATGGACGTTCTTGAACCCCTGGATTTTTAGGGTCGGCGTTGAGAATCGCTTCGCGTTCAGCGTCGAAGAACGGCGCCGCCTTCTGGTATTCAGGCTGTTCATAGGTCGAACTGCGCTTGCCGGCCGGAACCGATGCCCATCCCAACTCGTCAGCTACCAAATTTTCATATTCTTTCGAACTTGCCCAGGCAACAAATTCGGAGGCTGCATCTTGTTTTTCGGATGCCGCTTGGACTCCCCATGACCAGGTCCAAAGCCAACCGGCATGTTCAGTTTCTTTGACCGGTGCCTGTGCGTAGCCGAGCTTGCCTTTCACCGGAGAATCATCAGCTTCCAGAATCGAACCGGCCGATGATGCGTCGTACCACATGGCGGTGTTCGACTGGACCATGTTATTCAGGCACTCTGCGAATCCAGCCTGGGCTGCACCCGCTTCGCCATGTTCTCTCACGAGATCCGTGTAGAAGGTAACTGCCTGGGTGAACTCCGGGGAATTAACCTGGGCATTCCAATCCTTGTCGAACCAGGTGCCGCCAAAGGTATTTACCACCGAGGTCAACGGCGAGAATACTTGGCCCCAGCCTGGTTGGCCGCGTAGGCAGATGCCCTTCATGTCGGGTTCGCCTTCATCGATTTTCTCGGCCAATTCCGCGACTTCATCCCAGGTGGGATTGTCCGGCATCTTCAAACCGTGTTTCTCGAAGAGATCCTTGCGGTAGATCGTCAGTGACGATTCTCCGTAGAAGGGCTCCCCATACAGATGGCCATCGGTTCCTGTCAGGGATTCGGTATAGGCAGGAAGAATGTCGTCTTGGTCAAAATCGGCTCTTCCAGCTACCGACTCGTCGAGAGGGGCCAGCCAGCCGTTTTCGGCAAAGAACGGAATTTCGTAGTTCGACAGCGAAGCGACGTCATACTGCCCGGACTGCCACGAAAATTCCTGGGTGATCTTGGCCCGGACATCGTTCTCCGGCATGACCGTGAAATTCACGGTTATGCCGGTTTCCTTGGTGAAATGCTCGGCAGTGAGCTTTTGCAGATCCAGCATTTGCGGGTTGTTCACCATGAGGACGTTGATGCTGTCCTTGCCACCTTGGGCCGGGCCACCGCCCGCACCTGCGCACCCGGTGAGGGAAACAGACAGCGTTATTACACTCGCGGCCACCGCGGTGAAGCGTGTTTTTGGCTGCATGGCGGACTCCTAAAATTCTTGTGTTGATGCACTGCCGGCTCTCGCCAGAAAGTCTGTCGAGTGGCTCATGCGCGAACCTCCAAACCGGGTGCTCCCGGAATGTGGCTTCTCAAGCTTAGGGTTATGACCTACGACTCAACTAGATCGTTCATTGCCAATTTCTGATACTTTTTTGCCGACATGAAATTGAACCGCACACAGTATCCTTGGGAATACGCTTTCGATATTGGTGAAAGTTCATGCATACATCTGGAGTCGCGTAATGCCGATCACACCCGAGAATGAGGCGCAGGCCAGGCTTGCCGAAGAACTGGTTGGCATGCAGGCCAACAGGGAGGTCATCCCGCCGGATCCAAGCTCATGCGTACGCTGGCATGTGCACGACTATCCCAGCCCGCTCGCACGCTGGAATTACCATCCCGAGTATGAAATCCACCTGATCCGCAAAGGCACAGGAAAGTTCATTGTCGGAAACTACATCGGGACCTTCGAAGCTGGACACGTGGCACTGATCGGTTCGGGGTTGCCGCACGACTGGGTCAGCGATCTGGCACCCGGAGAGATCGTGGAGGGCCGGGATGTCGTCATCCAATTCGATCCTTCCTTGATCGAAGGAGCAGCGGCCATCATGCCGGAAATCGCGGAGATCAAGACGCTGCTGGACGATGCCGCGAGAGGTATCCAATTTTCAGGTGTTACGTCGAGTGCAGCTGCCGTAGAGATCGAGGCCATCGGAACGTCTTCGGGCGCCCAAAGGCTGATGCACCTCTTTCGGCTCTTCGCAATCCTGGTTGACTCCCCGCCCGAAGATCGCCGCAGCCTGGCCGATAGCTGGTTTCGGCCGCAACTCGACGATCACGCGGCAAGGGCCGTGGAACAAGTGCTCGAGTACATTTTCAACAACCATGCGGGAGAAATCTCGATGTCCGAGGCGGCCGCTGTAGCGGGCATGACTCCGCCGATGTTTTCGAAGCATTTCAAGCGTGCGATCGGGCAGAACTTCAGCGACCTGGTGCGAAAGCTGCGCCTGGCCCACGCCAAGCGCTTGCTGGAAAGGACAGACAGGAGCATCTCAGAGATATGCTTTGACGTGGGATTCTCGAATTTGTCCAACTTCAACAGGCACTTCATGAATGACTTCAATGAAACGCCTAGACAGTTTCGGCAGCGTTGCCGATCTTCGTCTTAGAAAGAAAATCCGCATTGCAGCCCGCGATCACCGGCAACTGATCTGGCTCGGTTCCAGGCAGCGCCGCAAGAATTTCCGGGAAGGCTACGAGCACATGCTGAACCTCGCCCGTATAGAAAGATCTTCGTGATTTACCACAACGACCGCTGCGTGGCTCGCCGAAAAGCAGCATCACTGCCACCAGTATGTCGTCTCCAGTTAGTTCCCTGCCAACCGCTGCGCAAACCAAGGCAACCGATGGCATGAGTAACCGCTTGGGCCGTCAGAATTCGACGGCGTCTCCTCGTGTGCGCGTTCCGGGATAACTGCACCAACCTCGAGGAACTCCTCAACGAAAACGTGCCGTAGAGCTTTGCGGCCACACCGTATCCTTGGCGAAAATGAAATGACAGCACGTAGAAGACACGCCGGAAGTTCACGAAGAACGCCGTCAACGCCGCCATCGACGACGGTGCCAATGAAACCGCCAGTACCAACCGGATGAACTCCAACGAACCATCGAATCCTTAGGAAGAATGGCGCATGTGTTGCGGTACCTCTGCGCTCCACCTTGGAACCGGCACGGTGGAGGTGCTGGCAAAGACTGCTCCTGCTCGAAACAGACCGCTGCGTTATTGGCACCCTGTGATACAAACGGACGGACTAGCCGGCCTGAGAGATTGATGGTTCCCGGCCTGGCCGATTCAAGGAACCGGGCACCGCGGGGAAGAAAAACCAGCAGCCAGGCCCGATCCAGACCCCGCCGTTGCACGAATAAGCAAAAATCCCGACTCGCTTTCGCGAGCCGGGATTCTTCTATGAGCTCCTCCAACTGGACTTGAACCAGTAACCCTTCGATTAACAGTCGAATGCTCTGCCAATTGAGCTATGGAGGAATGCAACGAGATATAACTTTACCGAAGATTTCCGCTAATGCAAAATCGGGATCCTAGGTTCCGCGAAGGATCCTTCGGCGCATCTCCAATTCCATCAGTTCCCGGTTGATCTGGGCATATTCTTCCCCTTCGGGCGTCATTTCAGCACGCTGCAACCGGCCAATCAGCTCAGCCTTGCGGTGTGTGATTTGAAGCTCAATCAATCCGTTGATGATATCGGCGCAGTAGCGGTTCAGGCTGTGTTCATCCGAGGCCGGAATGCTGGTCACGGCCAACTCGGAAACGAAGCTGCGCAATTGCTCGGGCACCTCATCGCGAATGACTTCAACCCAGGAGGTCGCGGACGCTCCGGCGCTGGACGCGGCCACGATGCCATCATGGACAGCAGAGTGCGCAGGTGCCAAGAACCGCGCCTCGTAGAATGCCTGCCACTGCTCGCCCTTCAACCGCTGGGGCTGCTGGATCACTACCTCCAGGGCTTGGCGTTCAAGTCGCATTACCGGGTCGCGGTGATCCGGACGCTCGAATGCCGGTGCAGCCGGGAGCGCCTGCTCAGCCTCTCCAGGCTGCGGGCGCTGTGCCTGCGCTTCAGCGTTCTTCGGCAGCCGGGCGCGCTTGATCGACGCCCCCACCGACCGGTTGACGTCCTCGTTGTTCATGCCGAGCCAGCCCGCCAATTCACGGGCATAGGCCGGGCGGATGGCCGAGTCCTTGATCTGGGCGACGATCGGAGCGGTCTGGCGCAGCGCCTGCACGCGGCCCTCCACCGTGTTGAGGTTGAACTTCTTCAGCTCGGCCCGGATCGCGAATTCGAACAGCGGGCGCTTGAGTTCGATCAGCTCGCGCACCGCTTCATCCCCTCGATGCAGGCGCAGATCGCAGGGGTCAGCACCGCTGGGCTCCACGCAGACATAGGTCTGGGCAATAAAACGCTGGTCTTCCTCGAAGGCGCGCAGGGCCGCTTTCTGTCCGGCGGCATCGCCGTCGAAGGTGAAAATCACTTCTCCCCCGGTGCCGTCATCCTGCAGCAGCCGGCGGGCGATCTTGATGTGGTCGGTGCCAAAGGCGGTGCCGCAGGTGGCCACCGCGGTGGTGATGCCGGCCAGGTGGCAGGCCATCACGTCGGTGTACCCTTCCACCACCACGATCTGCCGGCTCTTGGAAATATGCTTCTTGGCCAGATCCAGACCGTAGAGCACCTGCGACTTCTTGTAGAGCCCGGTTTCCGGGGTGTTCAGGTACTTCGGGCCCTGGTCGTCTTCGTAGAGCTTGCGGGCGCCGAATCCGATGGTTGCCCCGGACAGATCGCGGATCGGCCACATGACCCGGCCGCGGAAGCGGTCGTATATCCCGCGGTTTCCCTCGGAAAACATGCCGGTCAGCTTCAGCTCGTCATCGGCAAAGCCCTTGGAGCGCAGGTGCTTGAGCAGTGCGTCCCATCCCTTGGGCGCGTAGCCGACGGAGAATTGGGCGGTCACTTCCGGGTCGAAGCCGCGGCCGGCCAGGAACTCGCGTCCGGCGGCCCCTTCGTCGGTGGCCAGCTGGGCGCGGAAGAACTCCTCGGCCACTTTGTGGGCATCGACCAGGCGCTGGCGCTTGCCGTAGTCTTCGCGGCGCGGGCCCGGTCCCCCGTCCTCATAGTGCAGCTCGTAGTTGATCCGGGCCGCGAGCAGTTCCACGGTCTCGGTGAACGAGGAGTGGTCCATCTTCTGGATGAAGGCGATCACGTCGCCGGATTCGCCGCAGCCGAAGCAGTGGAAGGTGCCCAGCTGCGGGCGGATGTGGAAGGAAGGGCTGCGCTCGTCATGGAATGGGCATAGGCCCTTGTACGAGCCGATGCCCGCGGATTTGAGCGTGACATAGGATTCGACGACCTCGCGCAGGTCGGTGCGGTTGCGCACCTCGTCGATATCTTCGCGCTTGATCAGCCCTGCCATGATTCCCTTCTAGAACAGTTGTGCTTCAGGGGCTTCGCCCTTGACCAGATATGAATGCCACTCGGTCGCCGAGACGTCGGTGAGCGAGGCGACCTGGTCGATCACCACGCGCAGCTGGGCTGCCTCATCGGCGGCGTCCTCCCAGTCCGCGGCGAAGATCGGCTCCAGGTTGTCCCGGCCGGTCTCCACCAGCAGCTCAACCAGCTCGGCCAGCAGCGTGCGCTGGTCCAGATACAGCGGCTGGCGCACCTCGGAGGTCATCACATAGCTGGCGGCAATTCCCTTCATCACCGCGATTTCATGCTCGGTCTGCTCGGGCACGATCAGGCTCGCGTTGTAGCGGGTCAGCTTGCCGGTGCCATAGCGGGCGCGGGTGGCATCCATGGCCGCAGCCGCAAAGCGGCCGATGAACTGGCTGGTCATGTCCTTCAGCCCGGCCATCGAACGGCGCGACCCGTCAAAGTGCGACACCCATTCGTCGCTGGCTTCCAGCCGGCGCAGCGCCGCCTCGATATCAGCCTCGCCGGTGGCCGGCAGGTACCAGTCCTTCGTGACCTGCAGGGCCCGTTCGCGCTGCAGATCCTGCTTCAGCCAGCGCAGCTGCAGCTGGCCGCCGACAATTGCGTCCTCCACGTCGTGCACGGAGTACGAGATGTCATCGGCCAGGTCCATGACCTGGCCTTCCATGCAGACCACTCCGGCTTTCGCCTCCGGGACATTGCGCAGCCAGTTGAAGATCGGGGCATCGTCCTGGTACACGCCGAACTTCTTGGTCTTCTTGCCGTTGACCTCGGGCGCATCGGCCTTGAGCCACGGGTATTTGCAGGCCGCATCCAGCGAGGCGCGAGAGAGATTCAGCCCGGCCGAGTGCCCATTGTGCCTGAAGGTCTTGGTTTCCAGCCGGGTGAGCAGGCGCAGGGTCTGGGCGTTGCCCTCGAATCCGCCGATATCCGCAGCGATTTTGTCCAGCGCCTTTTCCCCGTTGTGGCCAAAGGGCGGGTGGCCCAGGTCGTGGGCCAGGCAGGCGGTATCCACGACATCCGGATCGCAGCCCAGGGCCGCCCCGAGCTCGCGGCCCACCTGGGCCACTTCCAGCGAGTGGGTGAGCCGGTTGCGCACAAAGTCGTTCTGGTTGGGCGCCACCACCTGGGTTTTGGCGCTCAGCCGGCGCAGCGCCGAGGAGTGCAGCACCCGGGCGCGGTCGCGCTCAAAGGCGGTGCGGTAGGACTTCTTGGCTGGCTCGGGCACCCACCGTTGCGTATCGGCTTCGGCATATCCGGGGATCTGAGTCATGATACCTAGTCTAGTGACATTTCGGGGTGCTCGGCGGTTATCCACTTCGAGCGCTTAGCCTCCGGAAATATCCAGCTCAGCGGCCTTGATCATTTCGCGGTGGGCCTCGCTCATTTCGCGGTTGTCCAGCCATCCGTCGGGCACATGGGTTTTCTTCGGATGGCCGGCTCGCCCGCGGGTGCCTTCGGCAGCCTCGCCGGGGTACGGCAAATCCAGGTCCAGCTGGTCAAGCAGTTCGCGCAGCACCGCCAAGGATGGCACCTGGGCCAGCTGCGAGCGGATTTCCCCACCGACCGGGTAGCCCTTGAAGTACCAGGCGATGTGCTTGCGGATATCGCGCATCCCCTTGCCCTCGTCCTCGAAGAACTCGGTGAGCAGCTCGCCGTGGCGGTACACGGTGTCGGCCACCTTGCGCACGCCGGGGCGGAAGCGGTCCGCGCGGCCTTCGAAGGCCGCCTGCAGGTCGCCGAAAATCCACGGGCGGCCCTGGCAGCCGCGGCCGACCATGACCCCGGCGGCTCCGGTCTGCTCGACCATGCTGATCGCATCTTCGGCGCTGAAAATATCGCCGTTGCCCAGCACCGGCAGGTCGTCCATGGCCTCGCGCAGGGTGGTGATGGCCTCCCAATCCGAGTGGCCGGCGTAGTACTGGCCCGCGGTGCGCGCGTGCAGGGTCACTGCCGCGGCCCCGTGATCGCGGGCGATCTTGGCGGACTCCAGGTAGGTCAGGTGGTCCTTGTCGATGCCGGTGCGGACCTTCACGGTCAGCGGGATATCGCCCTTGGCCGCTTCTGAGGTCGCTGCCTCGATGATCGAGGTGAACAGGTCGGTCTTCCAGGGCAGGGCCGAGCCACCGCCCTTGCGGGTCACCTTGGGGACCGGGCAGCCGAAGTTCAAGTCCACGTGATCGGCCAGGTTCTCGTCAACCACCATGCGCACCGCGGCGCGCACGGTGCCCGGGTCCACGCCGTAGATCTGGATCGAGCGGATCTCTTCGTCGGGGTCGTGCGAGATGATGCGCAGTGATTCCGGGTTGCGTTCCACCAGGGCGCGGGCGGTGACCATTTCGGTAACGAACAGCCCACCGCCGTATTCGCGGCACAGCCGGCGGAAGGCGCGGTTGGTCACCCCGGCCATGGGCGCAAGGACCACCGGGGTATCGATGGTGAGCTTGCCCAGCTGCAAGGGCGGCAGCTTCAAGGTGGGGGTGTTATTCGGCGCATCAGTCAGGGTCGTCACCTGTCCATTATCGCGCATGCAGGCAAATCGGTAACTGAGATCTTGATCAAATCGTGCCCTGCAGCATCTGGCGCCTGCCCTGCTGCAGGCGGAAAATAGGGCAATGACAAGTAATTTTTCGGTCGCGAGGGTGGTGCTTGTCGCGGTGGCCGCCGCCTGTGTGGCCTTGGTTATAGCCGCGTTGCTGGTGGTTGCCCTGCGGCCTCCGGCACCCTTGCACGAAGAATCAACCCCCGAAGGCGTGGTGCAGCGCTACCTGCTGGCCTATGAGGCCGGGGACCTGGACGCCGTGCGGGATTACACCGTGGACGGCGAATCCCGCCAGCTGTGCAACCCCGAGTCCCTGGGCAGCGGTCAGCTGGACATCCAACTGGTCCGCTCCACGGCCAGCGGCTCCCAGGCCAGCGTCCATGCCAGGATTGAAGGCGGCGATTCCACGATTCTTCCGCTGCTCGATGGCTCCAGCTACGAGGATGTGTTCGAGCTGCGCATGGCCCAGGACCGGTGGCTGATCGAGCGCATGCCCTGGCAGGTCGGGCTGTGCACCGAAAAGGAGCTGGGATACTGATGGGCTCCGCGACTTCGGCCAGCAAGGCACCGGCCACCAGCGTGCTGCGCCCGCTGATCATGCACGGCCTGCTGTTTGTCCTGCTGATGCTTTTCCCGGCGGGCCTGTCCACGCTGCTGGAGGCGATGTTTAATGGGTTTGACGGCGAACGGGTTTCCGCCCAGCAGCTTGCGGTAGCCTACTCCTACACCCTGGTCGCCGGGCCGCTGGCCTGGCTGCTGTGGCGGGCGATCCGCAGGAAATTGGCCCGGCCTTCCGCCGCCGACTCCGCGATCTGGTCCCTGCAAGCCTCCGGGGTCTACCTGGTTTCGCTCATAGCTGCCAGCTGCTCAGTCCTGGGCCTGCTGGCCGGGCTGGTCAACCGGGCGCCGGAGGGCGCCTGGCAATCCTCGCTGGGCACCGCGCTGAGCTGGGGTGCTCTCTGCACCTGGCAGCACCAGCGGCTGGCTTCCCCGAAGACCACGCCGCAGCAGCTGGGGCAGCTGGCCGGCGCGCTGGGCAATGCCTTCAGCATGCTGCTGTTCTCCCTGTCGCTGGTCTGGACGCTGCGCGTCGCGGTGCTGATCCTGATCCGCCCGGACACCACGCTGGCCGGTCCTTCCGATCTGGATCGGCTGCTTGCCGCGGTGATCTGGCTGGCCGGTTCCGGGGCCCTGTGGTTCTGGCATTGGAAGTTGCTCCGCGTGCAGGAGCAGGCCGATGGCTTCAGTTCCCTGGCCTTTGTGGTGCTGGCCATCGCGGCCCCCGCGGCCGCCTGTTTGCTGGCCACCGCAGCGCTGGTGTCCTGGGCCCTGCCGCTGCCCTGGGATCCGGCGGCCCAAGCCGAAGAATTCCGGGCCGACGTCCCGATGCAGGGCGCGATCATGCTGGCAGCCGGGCTCATCTGGCTCTACCACCAGATTCAGCTGCGCTCCGGGATGCATGTGGCCGCCACGGCCAGCGCGGCCCGGTTGGCGGTCAGCGGCATCAGCCTGGCGCTGCTGGCCACCGGACTGGGCATGGTGGTCAACGCGTTGCTGGCATCCATCTCTGCCCTTCCAGGCAGCGATGCATCGGCCGAGGTGCTCGGCGAGGGCCTAGGCCTGCTGCTGGTCGGTGGCGTCAGCTGGTTCGCTTTCTTCCGCCCGCTGCAACCTGCCTGGCAGGACTCACGCGGTGCCTACTTGGTGTTGTTCTTCGGGACCAGCTCGGTGGTGGCGCTGGTTGCGCTGCTGGTGCTGGGCTACCGGATCTTCGCCTACTTCCTGGAACCGGGCACCAGCTACGGGACGATGCTCGATAGCGTGCGCGGACCACTGGGCTGGCTGGTGGCCACCGCCGCGGTCGCCGCGTACCACTATGCGCTGTGGCGTTCGGGCAGGGCGCAACGGGCCGAGTCCGCCGCGCAGGATCCGGCCCGATCGCACGCGACGCCACAGCGTAGGACGCTGGTGCTGCTCGCCCCGGCCGGATCTGAACGCCTCTTCGCGCAGCTCAGGGCCCTCGGGGAACTGAAGGTGCAATGGATCCGCACGGCCGGCCCGGCACTGGATGACGAGGCCGACGCGGCCGTGTTCGCACGGATCAATGAACGCCTGGCCACCGAGCCGAGCTCGTTCTTGGCCATCGCCGGATCGGACGGAGCCGTCCACTTCACCGAGCTGGCCTAGGCCTGCTGCCATGTCTACAAGGCAACCTGATCGCCCGCCCTTCAGAACGCGGATCGCCGCCCTGCTGGTGGACTACGCGCTGATCCTCGGATGGATGGCGCTGCTTGGCGGTGCGAGCCTGATCCTGGCCCTGGCCACCGGCCGCTTCTACGACTGGCTTGAGCTCGGCGCATTCGGCGCCCAGCTGCTGGGTTTTGCCGTGTTGGTCCTGCCGGTGGGCATCTACCTGTTCTCCACCGAAGCATCACAGCGCCAAGCTACGGTGGGCAAGCGCCTGCGCAGGCTGAAGGTCATCGATGCGGGCACCGGCGGCCGGCCGGCCCGTGGACAGGTTCTGGTGCGCACCATCATCAAGCTGCTGCCCTGGGAATTGGCCCATTTCTCGATATGGCACAGTGCGGCACTGGCCGCTGAAGGCGCGCAGCAGTGGCCCGGCTGGCTGCTGGCGGTCACCGTGGCCGCCAATCTCCTGCCGGTGGCCTACATCTTGATGGCCGGACTGCAGCGCCATGGCCGAGGTCCGCACGATCTGGCCGCCGGAACCCGGGTGGTTCAGGTTGAAGCAGGCTAGGGCAGCAGACCCAGCAGCACCCCGCCGGCGGCGGCCATCACGACAACAATCCAGGGGGCCGTTTTCCAGGCCGTCAGCAGCACCAGGCACAGCAGTGCCAGCATGAAGGAAGCCGCCGAGGTGATGGCCGAGGTGAAGACCGGATCATAGAGGGCCGCGGCGAGCACGCCCACCACCGCGGCATTCGCCCCGCGCATCGCCGCGCGGGCCTTGGGCCAGCCACTGATCCGGTTCCAGAACGGCAGCACCCCCAGCAGCAGAAGGAAGCCGGGCAGGAAAACCGCCAGCAGCGCCAGGGCCGATCCCAGCGGCCCGCCCGGGCCGGAATCGGCCAGCACTCCCAGGAAGGCGGCGAAGGTGAACAGCGGTCCGGGCACCGCCTGGGCCGCCCCGTAGCCGGTGAGGAACTGCTGTTCGCTGACCCATCCGGGTTCCACCAGCGCGCTTTGCAGCAGCGGCAGCACCACGTGCCCGCCGCCGAAGACCAGGGCACCGGAGCGGTAGAAGGCGTCGAGGAAGGAGAGCAGATCGGAGCCGGTGGCCAGGGCCAGCATCGGCAGGCCCACCAGCAGCAGGGCAAAGGCGCACAGGCACGTGATGCCCAGCGCCCGGCTGACCGGCAGGCTGAGCCCTGCCCCGGCGGCCCCATCCTTCTCGCGGCAGAAGTAGTACCCCGCCACCGCGCCGAAGGCAATCGCCGCGATCTGCCCGAGGGATCCGGCCAGCAGCAACGCCGAACCGGCCGCGACCACCGCGATCGAAGCCCTGGACCTGTCCGGTGCCAGGGACTTGGCCATGCCCATCACCGCCTGGGCGATAATGGCCACCGCCACGATCTTCAGCCCGGTGAGCACTCCGGTGCCCAGCTGCCCGGTGAACAGCGACGCCCCGTAGGCGAAGACCGCCAGCAGCACCGCGGAGGGCAGGGTGAAGGCCAGGAATGCGGCCAGCGCCCCGCGCAGCCCGGCACGATGCAAGCCCAGACCGAAGCCGACCTGGCTGGAGGCGGGTCCGGGCAAGAATTGGCTCAGCGCCACCAATTGCGCATACTGCTGGTCATCGAGCCAGCGGCGGCGGTCGACAAGTTCTGCGCGGAAGTACCCCAGATGGGCGATCGGCCCGCCGAAGGAAGTCACCCCGAGCTTGAGGAAGACCCGGAAGACTTCGCTCGCCGATCCCTGGGTGAGGTGCTGTGGTTCCATGGATTCCAGCATAGGGGCAGCAGGAAAACGGCAGGTAAACGCGTGACCTGCCGCGAACTCTCAGTTCAGGGCCGGGGTTTTTTCCCTGTCCCTGCCGTTGACTTTCGGTGGACTGCCAGCGAAGCCAGGGCCACGGCCAGCAGCGTCAGGATCGTGCCCATGACGGTCGCCGGGGAAACCGAGGAACCTGCGGCCGGGGCGAGGACATCGAGCAGCAGCGATCCGATCAGCTGCCCGCCCACGGCCGCCAGGCTGGTGACCAGCACGCCCAGGCGCTTGATCGCCATGACGGTGAGACCCACAAACAGGCAGCCCAGCAGCCCGCCGCTGTAGTACCACCAGTGCATTGGGAAGGGGTTCAGCCCGATCCCTGCCGGCAGGCGCAGCAGCATCAGCGCAACCAGCACGAGGAAGCCGGTGGCGAAGTTCACCAGCGCCGCCGCGGCGGCCGTGCCGTAGGCCGCAGCCTGCACCCCGTTGGAGGCCGACTGGAAGCCCATGAGCACGCCCACAACCGCCGAAAGGATCATCGGCAGCAGCAGGGCCAAAATGTCGGCGCCGGCACCGCGCGGACTGGCCGCCCAGATCACCCCGGCGATGGTCAGCACGGCGCCCAGCAGGCGCAGGGCGCTGATCTTGCGCGGTGGCGCCCCGCCAAAGCCGATCCGGTCCATGGCCATGGAGCCGATGCACTGCCCGGTGACCAGGCAGACGGTGAACAGCGCCACGCCAACCAGCGCAATCGCGGTGGCCTGGCTGAACACGACCAGCGCGCCCACGGCTCCCGCCGCCAGGTACCAGCGAGGAAAGTCGCCCCGGGCCAGCGCGCCGGGCACCTGTGCCACCGAAGCACGCACCGGCGGGATCAGCAGCGCCAGCAGGACAAGGGCCGCCAAGCCCACCCCGAAGCTGATGGCGGATGCGGTGATCGCATCCCCGAGCGCCGCGCCCAGCGCCCCATTGATGCGCGATTGCGTCGAAAGCAGCAGGCCGGCAGCGATGGAGAGCAGCACGAAGAAGAACGTGCCGCCGGTGCGCCGCTGCGGTGCGGTGCCGGGTTTCGGAAGGGTGCTGGGTTTCACGCAAGCTGCTTTCGTGCCGGAGGGCGGAAGGGGCCGGGAGGAGGCAAAAGCGGGACCCGGCGAACCGGGTCCCGCTTGAGCTG
>Ga0308161_1001440_pt1 | contig 28571 bp, 21 predicted proteins | sample PhyFR2_FD_201034 | JGI IMG/M metagenome (GOLD analysis project Ga0308161, IMG submission 201034) | Phyllosphere microbial communities from UC Gill Tract Community Farm, Albany, California, United States - DLSLF.R2 | ecosystem: Host-associated > Plants > Phyllosphere > Unclassified | place: USA...
GCGACGGACGTACCCGGCGCGGACGAGCAGCTTGTGGCTCGTCACCTCGGCGTCGGAGGGGTCGTCGCGGAGCGTACGGAGGAACAGATGCGAGAGCCGTGTGACCACGGACGCAAGCCTAGCGGCGTGCTACGGCGCGGTGACGACCTGCACGGTGCCGGGAGCCGCATCCGGCCCCATCTCGTCGGCGATGCGGTTCGCCTCGGCGATGAGCGTCTGCACGATCTCGCGCTCCGGCACGGTCTTGACGACCTCGCCCTTGACGAAGATCTGGCCCTTGCCGTTGCCCGACGCGACACCGAGGTCGGCCTCACGGGCCTCGCCCGGACCGTTCACGACGCAGCCCATGACGGCGACGCGCAGGGGCACGGTCATGCCCTCGAGCCCCTTGGTGACGTCGTTCGCGAGCTGGTAGACGTCGACCTGCGCACGGCCGCAGCTCGGGCAGGAGACGATCTCGAGCTTGCGCTCCCGCAGGTTCAGCGACTGCAGGATCTGCAGACCGACCTTGACCTCCTGCGCGGGCGGTGCCGACAGCGAGACGCGGATGGTGTCGCCGATGCCCTCGGCGAGCAGGATGCCGAAGGCGGTCGCGCTCTTGATCGTGCCCTGGAACTCCGGGCCGGCCTCGGTCACGCCGAGGTGCAGCGGCCAGTCCCCCGCCGCGGCGAGCTGCCGGTAGGCCTTGACCATGACGATCGGGTCGTTGTGCTTGACCGAGATCTTGAAGTCGTGGAAGTCGTGCTCCTCGAACAGGCTCGCCTCCCACACCGCCGACTCGACGAGCGCCTCGGGCGTCGCCTTGCCGTACTTCTGCAGCAGACTCGGCTCGAGCGACCCCGCGTTCACGCCGATGCGGAGCGAGACGCCGGCGTCCTTGGCGGCACGGGCGATGGCGCCGACCTGGTCGTCGAACTTGCGGATGTTGCCGGGGTTCACGCGGACCGCGGCACAGCCGGCGTCGATCGCCTGGAAGACGTACTTCGGCTGGAAGTGGATGTCGGCGATGACCGGGATCTGCGACTTCTTCGCGATGATCGGCAGTGCGTCGGCGTCGTCCTGGCTCGGGACCGCCACCCGGACGATGTCGCAGCCCGAGGCGGTGAGCTCGGCGATCTGCTGCAGCGTCGCGTTGATGTTCGTCGTCGGGGTGGTCGTCATCGACTGCACCGACACCGGGGCGTCACCGCCCACGAGCACCTTGCCGACCCGGATCTGCCGGGACTTCCGGCGCGGGGCGAGGGTTTCGGGGACTTTCGGCAGACCGAGGTTCACTGCTGGCACGCGCGTCACTCTACGCGGTCCGGGTGACGTCACTCGCTGCCCGTCACCAGGTCCGTCCCGCGCTCGACGACGGTGATGAGCGGGGCGTAGAGCCGCATCGCGTCGAGGGCTCGTTCGTGGTCGGCGTCGGTCGCGCCGGCGCAGGCGTCGGCCACGACCGTCACCGTCGCGCCCGCGTCCGCGGCGGCCAGGGCGGTGCTGAGCACGCAGCAGTCGGTCGAGACGCCGGTGAGCACCAGGTGCGGGTGTTCGCCGACGACCGCGCGGAGGGCGCTCCCCCACTTGCCGAAGGTGGGTTCGGTGACGACGGGGAGCCGTCCGGCCGACGACCCCGGTGACGAGGCCGCTGCCGATGCCGCCGCTGCCACTGCCGCTGCCGCTGCCGCTGCGAACGGCTCGGTCAGCGCGTACAGCGGGTCGGTGTCCGGGACGAGCGCGAAGGACCAGTCGCGGTAGTACGGCACCCAGGCGCCGGCGGGCCGGGACGGGGCGACGAACCTGGTGACGACCGTGCGGCCGGCGAAGCGCGGCAGCAGCCGTTCCGTGCCGGCGGCCGCGTCGTCGTAGCGCGGCGCCGCCCACGGGCTGTCCCCGGTGAAGATCCGCTGCAGGTCGATCGCGACGAGCCAGGCGTCGTCCGGCACGGCGACGCTCACGCCCGCTCCTGCCGCCGGACCGTGCCGCGCGCGGTGAGCAGCGTGCCGACGAAGCCGACGACCAGGGCCACGAGGACGCCGAGGTTCGCGTACGCCCAGGCACCGTCGCGGCCGCCGAGGCCGAACGGGCCGAGCAGGTAGCCCTGCCAGTTGAGCCAGGCGGGCACACCGTACGTGTTCGTCACGAGCCCCCAACCGAGGACGGTGCCGAGCACCACGAGGCCGATCGCCGCCCACCGGACGTCGCCGTAGCGACCACGGCGGTCGTCGAGCTCGGTGTCGGCGTAGGCCCGACGGCGGAGCAGGACGTCGGCGACGAACACGCCCGCCCACGCGGCGACCGGGACACCGAGCGTGACGAGGAAGGCCTGGAACGGCGAGATGAAGTCGCGGGCGAAGAACACCACGTACACCGCCCCGGCGACCATGACGACGCCGTCGACCCCGGCCGCCACCGGCCGCGGGATGCGCACCCCGGCGCTGAGGAGCGCCAGACCCGACGAGTAGATGTCGAGCACGGCACCACCGACCAGCCCGAGGATCGCGACGAGGGCGAACGGGATGAGGAACCACACCGGCAGGATCGTCGTGAGCGCACCGATCGGGTCGGCGCCGATCGCGTCGTTCAGCCCCTTCGACGAGCCGGCGAGCAGGACCCCGACCACGACCAGCACCGCGGGGGCGAGGGCGCCGCCGAACGTCGTCCACCAGACCACTCCGCCGGTCGACGCCGTGCGCGGCAGGTACCGCGAGTAGTCGGCCGCCGCGTTGACCCAGCCGAGGCCGAAGCCCGTCATCACGAGCACGAGCGCGCCGAGGACGTTCTGCGCGCTGCCCGCAGGCAGGGCCCCGAGGGTGCCGAGGTCGATCGAGGGCACCGCGAGCACGACGTAGACCACGGTCAGCACCGCGGTCACGACGGTGATCACGGTCTGCAGCCGCATGATGACGTCGAAGCCCGCGATGCCGGCCCCGACGACGAGCGCCGCCACCACCACCAGGGCGACGAGCTTCGTCAGGACGCCGTCGTCCCAGCCGAGCTCGCGGAACACCGTCGACGTGGCGAGCACGGCGAGCGAGGCCAGAGCGGTCTCCCACCCGACCGTCAACACCCAGCTGAGGAACGACGGCAGCCGGTTCCCGCGCACCCCGAAGGCCGCCCGGCTGAGCACCATGGTCGGTGCCGAACCGCGCTTGCCGGCGATCGCCACGATGCCGCACAGCAGGAACGAGAACGCCACGCCCACGACGGACACGACCGTCGCCTGCACGAGGGAGATCCCGAAGCCGAGGACGAACGAACCGTAGCTCAGGCCGAGGACCGAGACGTTCGCGGCGAACCACGGCCAGAACAGCCCCCGCGGTCGGCCCTTGCGGTCGGACTCGGCGATGACGTCGATGCCCTGGCGCTCGACGGCGCGGACCTCGGGGACTGTGCTCATGGGGCGAGCGTAGCGGCGGACGCGACGGGCAGCCGGCCGTCAGGCGCGTCCTGTGGACGCACCCCGACTGCCGGGGCCGTGTGGAGGAACCGGGTCAGCCGAACAGGTCGACCGGGCGGACGAGGTCGGCGTAGATGAGCAGCGCGCTCATCCCGGCGAGGAGCACGACGACGACCATCGTCAGCGGCATCGTCTTCGCGAGGTCGATCGCACCCGGGTCCGGCCTGCCGGCGAGCACGTACGCCCGACGCTTCACCGCCTCCCACAGCGCCCCGGCGATGTGCCCGCCGTCGAGCGGCAGCAGCGGGACCATGTTGAGGACGAACAGACCGATGTTGAGCGACGCGAGCAGCCCGAGGATCGTGTACGCCTTGTCGACGACCGGCACCCCGCTCATCGAGGACACCTCGCCGATCGCGCGGCCGACGCCGACGACCGACACCGGGCTGTCCTGCGACCGCGCCTGCGAGCCGAACGCCGCGTTCCACACCGCGACGAGCCGCTGCGGCAGGTCGATGATGAGGTGCGCCGACGCCGCGATCTGCGCACCGGTCGCCGGGAGCACCGCCGCCGGGGACTGCCGGACGAGCGACTGCCCGATGCTGACGCCGACGACGCCGACCTCCTGCGTCCTCGTCGACCCGTCGGCCTGCTTCGCGACCGTGCCGTCCGCCTTCACCACGTCGCGCGTGGCGAGCTGCGGCGTGACCTCGAGGGTCTTCCGCTCGCCGTCGCGTTCGACCACGACCGTGACACGCTCGCCCGCGGACCGCTGGAAGACCTTCGAGACCTCGGCGATCGTCGGGTCCTGCCGCCCGTCCACCGCGAGCACGACGTCGCCGTCCCGGATGCCGGCCTGCTTCGCGGGCGACTCGGCGTCACCGGGCGTGCAGGCCGTGGCGCTGCTCGACGGGAGGACGCAGTCGACGCTCGACGTGAAGGTCGTCGTCGGGGCGCCGAACCCGCAGAGCAGCACGCCGAACAGTACGACACCGATGACGAGGTTCATCGCGGGGCCGGCGACCATGACGATGATGCGCTTCCACGGCGTCAGGCGGTAGAAGGCACGGGAGTCGTCGCCGCCGGAGTCGGCGATCTGGGCCGCACTCGCCTCGCGGGCGTCCTGCACGAACGCGCCGTACATGCCGGTGTTCGTGATCGCGCTCGGCTTGCCGGAGGCACGCGGCTTGAGCATGCCCACCATCGAGATGTACCCGCCGAGCAGGATCGGTCGGATCCCGTACTCGGTCTCACCGCGGCGGAAGGACCAGAGGGGCTTCCCGAAGCCGAGCGAGTACTGCGTGACCTTCACCCCGAAGAGCTTCGCGAAGGACAGGTGTCCGAGCTCGTGGAGTCCGATCGAGACCAGCAGGCCGACGATGAAGACGACCACGCCGAGGACGAAGAGGAGCACGGTTTCGACGGTCACCAGGAGAGGGTACGGGACCCTGGCCATGACGGAGCCGAGCGCACCCTGAGAGGTCTGCCGCGCCTCCCGTCCGGTCTGGAGGCGCGGTGCCCGTGACGCGCACCCGTCACGTCACCACGCGGCCGGGTCGCGTGCCCCGCGCGCGTCGACGGGTCGTCGAGGAGGCGGTCGCGTGGCGCCGACCGCGTCGGCGCGTCAGCGCGACAGGACGCGGTCGGCCGTGTCGCGGGCCCACCGCTCGGCGGCGAGCACGCCGTCGAGCGACGGCTCCCCCGCCGTGTGCGCGTCGACGACCCGGCGCACCGTGTCGACGATGTCGAGGAACCCGATGGCCCCCGCGTGGAAGGCGGCGACGGCCTGCTCGTTCGCCGCGTTGAACACCGCGGGGAACGTACCGCCGAGGACCCCGACGTGCTTCGCGAGGTCGACGGCCCCGAACGCCTGCGTGTCCAGCGGCTCGAACGTCCAGGTGCTCGCGGTCGTCCAGTCGAGCGGGACGCCGACGCCCGGGACGCGGTCCGGCCACGCCAGGCCGAGGGCGATCGGGAGGCGCATGTCCGGCGGCGACGCCTGCGCGATCGTCGACCCGTCGACGAACTCGACCATGGAGTGCACGATCGACTGCGCGTGCACCGTGACGTCGATGCGGTCGTAGGGCACCCCGAAGAGCAGGTGCGCCTCGATGACCTCGAGGCCCTTGTTCACGAGCGTCGCCGAGTTCGTCGTGACGACGAGCCCCATGTCCCAGGTGGGGTGCGCGAGCGCCTGCGCCGGGGTGACGTCCACGAGCTCGGCGCGGGAACGGCCGCGGAAGGGGCCGCCGCTCGCGGTGAGGACGAGCCGGCGGACCTCCGCGTCCGACCCCGACCGCAGCGCCTGGGCGATCGCGGAGTGCTCGCTGTCGACCGGCACGATCTGCCCGGGTGCCGCCGCTGCCTGCACGAGCGGGCCGCCCACGATGAGGCTCTCCTTGTTCGCGAGGGCGAGCGTCGCGCCCGTGCCGAGCGCCGCGAGCGTCGGACCGAGACCGACCGAGCCGGTGATGCCGTTCAGGACGACGTCGGCCTCGACGCTGCGGACCAGGCGCTCGGCGTCGGCGGCGCCGAATGCGGTGTCCGTGACCCCGAAGCGCGCGGCCTGCTCGGCGACGAGGTCACGGTTGCTGCCGGCGGTGAGACCGACGACCTCGAAGCGGTCGGGGTTGCGGGCGACGACGTCGAGGGCCTGCGTGCCGATCGAGCCGGTGCTGCCGAGGACGACGATGCGGCGCTTCGGGAGGTCCATGACGTCACCCTATCCAGGCACCCCTTGTCGGCGGGGCGTGATGTGTGGAATGTTGGCATAATGAAAGCGACTAAGCGATTCCTCCCCGCGCTCATCACGACCACGCTCACGGCGCTCGCGCTGGTCGGAGCCGTCCCCGCCGCCGCTCACGCAGCTGGCCCGGCATCGGAGACCGACGAGCTGACCGGACTCCGCGCGCTGAGCAACGCGCAGTCTCGTGAAGCGATCGACGCGCTCCTCGGCGGTGACGACCCGGTCTCCCTCTACGTCGACGCACGTACTGGGGAGGTCCTCGCCGCCGAGGCCGTCGCCGACCGAGCGCTCAACCCGATCGGACCGGGATGCACGTCCACGAGCGTCTGCATGCGGAGCATCACCGGCACCCCGTACGGCCTGGCCGGGAGTGGTACGCGCACCGGCTCGTGGAAGAAGATCATCAGCTACTCGACCGGTGACCGTCGGACCAGTTTCTGGGCTTCGAACGGTATGGCGTACACCTACCGAGCGAACGCGACCGTCACCTTGAACGTCACGGTCACCATGACCAAGGTCCAGCGCTGACGCCTTCCCGACACGGCAGAGGGCGGCGAGCAGTTGCTCGCCGCCCTCTGCCGTGCGGGTGGGCAACCCGCCGGGACGGCCTCAGCCGAGCGCGAGGATGTCCACGACGAAGACGAGCGGAGCGTTCGCCGGGATCCCCGAGCCCTCGCGCGGGTTCGCGCCGTACGCGTCCTCGGCCGTGGCGACGATGAGGACCTGCGAACCGACCTTCTGCCCGACGAGGCCGGTGACGAAGCCCTTGATCAGGCCCTGCTCGGAGACGGTGAACGTCGTCGGGGCGCCCTTCGACCACGACGAGTCGAACTCCTTGCCGCCGTCGAGCAGAACGCCCTTGTACTGCACGAGGGCGCTGTCCCCGTTCTGCACCTCTGGTCCGTCGCCCTGCTTCAGGACCTCGACCTGGGTCGTAGCGGGCGCCTTGTACCCGGACGGGATCGTGATCTCCGGCTCGCCGTCGGCCTTGTCCTTCACCGTCGGGAGCGCCGGGTCCTGCTGCTGCGGCGTACCGGTCGCCTTGGTCGGGGTCTTCGCGATCACGTCCGCCACGACGACGATGTCGCCGCTGGTGGTGAAGCCGAGCGCCGACGACGCGCCGATCGCCGCGACGCGGTCGCCGACCTTCGTGCACGCGAGGAGGGCCCCGAAGCCGGTCCCGCCGACCGAGAGCACCTGGGGGTTGCCCTGGTCGAAGCCGACCGCGCCGAGCTTCGAGGCGTCCTTCGCCTGGTAGACGGCGTAGGAGACCTGGGCGAACTCGCCCTTCTGCAGCTTCGCGCCGTCGCCCTGGGCCACCGTGGAGGCCTGGGGCGTCTTCGCGCTGAGTCCCTTGTCGAACGTGACGGTCGGCGCTTCCTTGCCGCCGACGGCCCCGGTCACCTTGATGCTCTTCGACGCCGACCCGGGCTTCGGGCACGTGGAGATCGGGGCGGCGGACGCGCTCGAGGACGCGCTCGGCGAGGCGGATGCGTCACCCGACCCCGAACCGGAGCAGGCGGCGAGTCCGAGCACGACGGCGGGGACGAGGGCGATCGGGAGCAGACGGAGACGCATCACGGGGACCTAGTCTGCCGCACGGACCTTGGTGACCGACGCGTGGTGGACGGGGAACGCCACGGAGCGGGCGATGAAGCACAGTTCGTTCGCCCGGACGTGGGCTGCCTCGGCGTCGGCGACGCGGTCCGCCTCGAGGATCGTCACGACGGGGTGCAGCTCCGCGGCGGTCAGCTCGCCGGTGCCGTCGCGGTGGACGTCGAGCGCGGCGGTCGCGGTGTCGGTGTACTCGACGACCGTGAAGCCCTGCTGGACCGCGACGTACAGGTAGCTCATCATGTGGCACTGCGCGAGGGCCCCGAGGAGCATCTCCTCGGGGTTCCACCGGTCGGCGTCGCCGCGGAACGTGGGGTCGGCGGAGCCGGGGACGTCGGGCTTGCCCGGCGCGGAGACGAGGTGCTCACGGCCGTAGTCGCGGTAGCCGCTCGTCCCGGTGCCGCGGTCGCCGGTCCAGCGGACGGAGACCTCGTAGGAGTGGTCGCTCACGGTGGCCCTTCGTCGGTGGTGCGGTGCTGTCGGTGCCGGTGCCGGTGGCGGCGGTGGCGGTGGCGGTGCGGTGGTGGCGGTGCGGTGGTGGCGGTGCTGGCGGCGCGGTCGTCGGTACGCTTGCGCCATGCCGGTGAGCCACGACGTCCGCACTGATCGCCATCCTCTCACCGCGGAGGGCTCGGTCGAGCTCGCGGTGCTCGACCGGAACGGCTTCGACGAGAGCCGACACCTCGGTGCCGGCGTCGTCGTGGCCGCCGACGGCACGGTGCTCGACCGCGTCGGGGACCCGTCGGCGAGCATCTGGCCGCGGTCCACGATGAAGCCCTTCCAGGCGCTCGCGATCCGGGCGGCCGGCGCGGACTTCAGTGACGAGGAACTCGTGCTGACCACGGCGAGCCACGCCGGCACCGCGGCGCACCAGGCACTCGCCCTCCACATGCTCGAGTCGTTCGACCACGTCGAGGCCGACCTCGGCTGCCCGCCGGACATGCCCTTCGACCGCGCGACCGGGCGGACCATGACCGAACCGCGTCGTCTCGCGATGAACTGCTCGGGGAAGCACGCGGGCATGCTCGCCGCGTGCCGGGTCAACGGCTGGGACGAGGCGTCGTACCTGGACCCGTCGCACTCCCTGCAGCAACGGGTCCGTGACATCGTCGAGGCGTACACCGGCGAGGTCGTCGACGTGGTCGGGACAGACGGCTGCGGTGCACCGGTCTTCCCGTTGACGCTGACCGGCCTGGCGCGCGGCATCGCGGGCGTGACGGCCCGGAGCGACTCGGACAGCGCCGCCCTCGTGGACGCGGTGCTCGACCACCCGTGGGCGATCGACGGCGTGGGCCGGGCGAACACGGTCGCCATCGAGCGGCTCGGTGTGCTCGCGAAGTTCGGGGCCGAGGGCGTCATGGTGATGGGTCTGCCCGGTGGTCCGGCCGTCGCGGTGAAGACACTCGACGGCTCGCACCGGGCGGGGACCCTCGCAGCGTTGACCCTGCTCCAGCGCAACGGTCTGGTGGACGAGGCAGGGGTCGCCGACGTCATGGCTGCGACCGGCGAGCGGGTGCTCGGCGGCGGCGTCCCCGTCGGTGCCCTGCGCGCGGGGTCCGGGCTGCGCTGAGCGCGCCAGAGCACCGATCGAGCCGGGCGACCCCCGCACTGCACCTGCGGTGCTGCGGGACGGCTCCGCAGACCTGTGCGGTGTCTCACGGCGTTCCCCCGCTCCGGGCGGGCACACGGGGAACGTGGTCCGGCTCGAGGAGCGGCAGCACCGGCTCGACGGCCCGCGCGACGGTGCCGTCACGGGTCCGCAGGGTGCACCCGTAACGGCTGACCTCGACGAGGGCGTCCCACGCCCGCGGCAGCTGCTGGAGTCCGGGGACCAGGACGACGGTCGCCACGATCGCCGGCCCCTCGTCGACGAAGCCCACGGCGACGCTGGTGCTCGCGGGCAGCGGGGTCCCGGTGGACGACAGGGACGGCGTGCACGATCCGTCCGTCGGATCGACCGCGATCGGCGGCGGGACAGCGACCACCGAAGTGCTCACGTCGCGGTGCACGTCGTCGGACGAGCACCACCGGACACGCTCGTCGCCGCCCGGTCCCGTGGCCTGGTCCTCCCCGGGCAGGACGGGCGCGGGCGACCCGCCGTCACGGGCGCTCAGGAGCTCGTCGGGGTCGGCCGATCCGGCGGCTCGGTCGCTGGCGAGCTGGTCGGCACCGGGCGGACCTCCCGCGCAGACACGCGCGAGCTGACCGGCGAGCCCGCGATGGACCGCCTCGGCCAGTGCGCCCCGTCCGAGGACGACCACGTGCGTGCTCCGCCCGGGAGGCCCGACCGGCAGCGTCGCTCCGGTGCCGTCGGGCAGGGTGCCCAGCACGAGCCCACCCGACGCGGACGCGGACGACGACCACCCGGCTCCGGACCCGGACGGCTCCGGTGCGACGTCGGACCGAGCGGCGCCACCGAACGGATCCGGACCGGCGGGGGCGGTGATCCGGTACGCACGGCGGGAGGGCTGCCCTGCAGGAGCAGGCGGTGCCCCGCTCTCCGGGGATCGGCGGACCGCTGCGTCCAGCAACGCACAGCACGCGGCCGTCACGAGCAGGACGGCGCGCTGCAGGCCCCCCAGCGACGCCGCGAACCCGGCCACCACGAGGAGCACGGCAGCAGGGACGAGGAGCCAACGGGCGAGGGACGGTGACACCGCACCAGGGCATCACGGTGCCCCACCGTCGCGCGGTCGTCACGCCAGAACTGTGGAGACGGTTCCCCGGCCACGGACGTGTGGAGGAACCGCCCGGTCACTGCACCAGGAAGAACTGCTCCCCGATGTCGACCCGGGCACCGCGCTCGACGCGGTAGCGACGGCCCGGCTCACAACGGCGGATCGACCCGTCGATGTGCCGGATGACGGTGCCGTTGCCCGACGCCCGGTCCGAGACCCACAGGTCGTCGCCGTCGCGCCCGAACTCGAGGTGCGTCTTCGACACGGACTTGCCCGGGTCGTGGATCGTCAGCAGCTCGTCGAACCGCTCCGCCGGCTGCGGACGTGGGAGCCGTCCGAGCAGGCCCGAGCCGTGCACGTCGATCCTCTCGCCGGTGCTGAAGTGCAGGACGAACGGCGCGGTCGAGGTGTGCTTCGCGACGATGCGCGTCTCCTCGACGTCCTCGTCGTCGTCCACCTCGTCGTCGTCCACCTCGTCGGCGTCGCCGCTCGTCGGAGCGGTGACGGAGCCGATCGGCGGGAGGACCGGACCGGTCGAACCGGGCAGGGGCGGCAGCGGTGCAGCGGTGGGCGGACGGGACGACCAGGTGGCTGATGCCTGCGGAGCCGAGGGCGACGCGGTCGGGGCGTCCGGGACCGGCGGCAGCGGCGGCAGGACCACCCGCGGGGTCTCGTCGACGTCCGCGCCGGTGTCGTCCGTCCCGTCGAGGTCAGCCGATGTGTCGAGGTCGCCTGACGCATCGAGGTCATCGGACGCGTCGAGGGCACCCGACGCGTCGAGGTCAGGGCCGTCGTCCCGTCCGGACGGTCGTGCAGCCACCCCGTGCTCGCGGGCGGCACCCGGAACGTCGAGGTCGACCCGGTCGTCGCCGACGAGGTGGTGATCGGTGTCCCCCGCGACACCGGGCGCGAGGGCGGCGTCACCGGCCGCACCGGCGTCCGCCGCGTCGTCGGTGTCCGCCGCTGCGCCGGCGTGCGTGTCGGTGTCCAGCTCGTCGCGGTCGGTGGCGGCCCAGTCCGGCCGTGCGATCGGCAGCGGGACGACCGGCCCGGTGAACGCAGCGGTCACCGCGGGGCGGACCGCACCGCACTCCGCGCAGAAGATGTCGTCCGGCTCCAGGGTGTGTCCGCAGACGTGACACGTCGTCGGACCACTGCCCGGGGTCACGAGCGGCGTGGGGCGCGGTGGTCGACGGTCGACGAGGGGCTCCACGACCGCGGTGTCCCCCGGCTGGGCTCCCTGGTCGGTCCCCGCGCTCGTCGAGGACGTGGTGGCCACGTCCTCGTCCCCCGTGGCAGGGGTCACGGGTTCGCGACCGATCCACCACGACGGCCGGGACGGCGCCACCGGTGCGGCTGGTGCCGGTGCGCTCCACGCCGGTGCGGCGGCCGGCGACCGCAGGTCGTCCCCGCCCGCTCCGGACGCGTCGGTGGAGGACCGCTCGTGGCGCTGCTGGCCTGCTGTCGGGTCGGTGGAAGCGCCGGAGGACGTGGCCCGGTCGAGGTCCGGTCGGGCGGCGGCCGGACGGTCGACGTCCGGACGGGCGGTCACCTCGTCGACGTCGGTCGACGCGGCGGGTCCGGCAGGGTAGGCGTCCGGGTCGAGGGCCGGCTCGTCCGGTTCGGCCGACGGCTCGTCTCGGAAGCCGTCGCCGCCTGCGACGGCGTCGTGCCGCTGCCCGCTCGTCGGCACCACGGCAGGGGGTGCGGGACGGGCCGCGCGCGGGGCCTCGTCCGCGTACCCGCGGTCCGTCGGTCGGGGCCGGTCCGCCGCGCGGTCTGCACCGGTGAGCCACGCGCGCGTGGCCGGGTCGAGGGTGGCCTCGGGCAGCCAGGCGTCGGACGCGGGGTCGGTCCGGGTACCGTCGCGGCCGGGTTGCTGCAGGGGCGGCGGGGTGGCGTGGTCGTCGAGGGTCACGGGTGCCGGTCGGCGGTTCGCCGAGACGGTGACCGATCGGCCGCACTCACCACAGAAGATCGCCCCGTCGGGGAGCATCGATCCGCAGTGTTCGCATCTGATCACGGTGTGTCGTCCTCACTCGGCCGTCCACGACGCTCGCCGGCCTCCGGACCATGGTAGTCGCGCCGCCCCGGACGCCCCCGGTGGCCCAGGAGTCCCCGTCCGAGCCAGCCCGACTCTCCCGTCAGCGAGCGCAGTGAGACCGCTGCCCGCCACCGCTGGCGTCGCGTCCGTCCGTCGCGGAGGGACCGCACGGCCTCGGTCGCAGCACTCCACATCCGGTCGGCGGTGCCGTCGTCCGTGTCGTCCGGTCCGAACACCGAGCGGTCCGCCAACGCCGCGAGTCCGCTGCCACCCTCGCCCGGAGCTCCGACGACGGCCTCCCGGCGCGTGGCCGCACGCGAGACGTCGTGACCACGGTCGAGCAACGCGTCGCGGTACTCGTCCCACGCACCGACGATTCGTGCGCGGGCACTCGGTGCGCGGCGACGGCGACGACGACGGAGCCGCTTGATCGACACGACCACCGCCGACGGGAGCAACACGAGGGCCGCGAGGCCGAGCACCGCGAGGACCCACGGCAGCGCGGCGAGGAGGATCTGCAGCCAGAGCGGTTGCACGGGTGGCGTGGTCCGGTCGCTCTGCGGCGGTGCCTGCTGGTCCTGGTCCTGCTGCTCGACGGGCGGCGGCGGCACGACCGTCTCGGGCCGGGTGACGGGCTCCGGCGTCTGGTCCTGTTCGTCGGGGATCTCGCGCACGACGGGGTTCGGGTTGAGCATCACCCAGCCCCACTGTGCGGTGTCGACCTCGAGGCGTGCGGTGACGTCGGACCCGCGGAACGTCGTCGTCGTGTCCGTCCCTCCGCTCGTCGCGGCGCCGGGGCCGGCGCCGCCACCGGAGTCGCCGCCGGAGTCGCCGCCGGCGGTGAAGCCCATCACGACCCGCGCAGGGAACCCGAGCTGCCGCGCGAGCAGGGCCGCCGCGACCGCGTACTGCTCCTGGTCGCCGATCATCACGGGCGCCGTGAGGAGCTCCTGGATCCGGTCGGCGCCGTGTCCGGAACGGCTCGTGCGGTCGTCGCCGACACCGTGGCTGACGTAGCCGGTCCGCTGCAGCTCGCGGATCGCGTCGAGGAGCGCCGAACCGGGCGCCCCGGAGCCGGTCGCACCGGCCCGCTCCCGGACGGCGTCGGGGACACCGGTGGGGGTGGGGACGGAGGCCGTGCCCGGTCGCGCGGACGCGAGCTCGTCCTCCGACGGTTGGTCGGGCAGGACGGCGCGCAGTTCGTAGGTCGTCCCGTCGTCGACCCCGCCGACGACCGCGCCCGTGCTCGTCGTCCGGTCGTAGAAGAAGGCCCCGCGGTCCGCCTCGGCCTCGCGGCCGGTGAAGGTGACGGACGACAGGTCGCCGACGGTCGGGAGCCAGACACCGCGGTAGCCCTCGACGCGCACACCGACCCGGACGTCCGTCCCGGTGGTGCCGCTCGTGTCCACCGACGTGGGGACGCGCTCGAACGTGCCCGACGGCGAGGCGTCGTCGCTGCCGCCCACGCGGTAGACGACGCCGTCGTAGGTGTCGAGGGTCGCGATCCGGACGAACCCGCCGCGGGGCAGACCGGTGACGCGCAGCTGCGGCGCGTCGGAGGTGCCGCGCTCCTCGTACGCCCGGAACCCGCTCAGCGGACTGACCTCGTCCCGGGGGTCGAAGGGCTTCACGACGTCGGTGCGGGCGACGGTGCGGGGCGCCGCGGGCGGTGCGACGAGCCCGAGGCCCGTCGCGACGACGGCCGCGGCGACGATGGTGCCCGTCCCGACGAGTGCGGGCCGCAACACCGATCGCCACACGGGCACCCGAGCGCCGACCGTCGCCGCGACGGCCGCGGCGCGTCGGACGTGCCGCACCGTCAGCGCCCAGACGAGCGCGATCCCGGCCAGGGCGACGGCGGTCGCGATCGACACGTCGAGGCGGGCGGGGCCGACGACGACACCGGCCCCGAACACGACGAACGCCGGGATGCTCGCCAGTTCCGGACGGGAGGCGCGGGTCGCCACGCTCACGGACGTCACCGTCGCGACGAGGAGCGTCACGAAGAACGGCACGAGCAGCGACTCGTAGGACCCCACCGGCAGCGAGATGGTCACCAGCCGCTTCCAGTCGAGGGCGACCCCGGCGAACAGGTGCAGCAGTCCGGCGCCGCTCGGCAGGATCCCCACGGCTTCGCCGGGCACCGCTGCCGGCACACCCGTCAGGGCGAAGGCCGCGACCGTGGCTGCACCGACGACGACGGCGGGGAGCCTGGCGAGCGCACCGCCGAGCGCGACCACGGAAGCGGCGACGACCGCGGTCACGGCCGCGGTGGTCATCGCACCGTCCTGGTACACGGCCCACCAGGACGTGCTCGCGAGGGCGAGGAGGAGCCAGACGGCCGCGGTGCTGCCGACGACCCGCAGCGGCTCCCAGCGGGCCGCGGTCCGTCGGGCCGACCGGCGCGCACCGGCTCGTGTCTGCGTCGCGGCGCTCATGCCGCGCCCTGCCGGTGCAGCGCGTGCCGGAGGTCGTCGAGGTACCCGACGGTGACGACCGTCAGGCCCGCGATGCGGAGGAGACCGGGTCGCGCCTCGGGTTCGCAGACGACCGCGACGACCTCGACGCCGACGGGGAAGCGCGTGGCCGCGAGGCGGAGCGCGGCGAGTCCGACGGTCGACCCCACCACGAGGAACGCGACCGAGATCCCGGCCGTGTCCGCGCCGACGATCCGGGCGACCTCGGCGACGGGCAGGCAGGAGTCGGAGAGCCCGACGGTGGCGAACGCGTCGAGGAGCCGGGTCGGCGTGACCGTCGGCAGCTGCTGCACCGCGTAGACCGCGCGCTTGGCGTACGCGGGTGTCGGTGCCGAGACGACGACCGACACGTCGCGGCCGTCACGCACCGCACGCGCGCCGAGCGAGGCCGCCGCACTGACCGCGAGCTCGAACTCGTCGTCGTCCGCGTACTCGCTCCGCGAGACGCCGAGTGCGACCACGAGGTGCGATCGCCGGGTGTCCTCGAACTGCCGCACCATGAGGGCACCCGACTTCGCGGTCGACCGCCAGTGGATCGTCCGGGGGTCGTCACCGGGGACGTACTCGCGGACGGCGTGGAACGCGATGTCCGACGGCGAGAGGTCGCTCGTCGCCTGCCCCTCGAGGTCACGCACGAGACCGGTGCTCGTCGACGGGACGGCGATCGTCCGCGGGTGCACGATCACCTGTTCGCGGCGCGTCCAGACGACCTCGCGGCGGACCAGCCCGACCGGGTCGGCGCGGACCCCGGTGACCGGCCCGACGTCGAGGACCCCTCGGCGCACCGTCGACACGGGGACGTGCTGTTCGGACGTGCCGCGCGGTGCGATCGCCGGGAAGGCGACGTCGACGAGCCCCGTGCCGACCGGGACCTCGACGGTCGTCGGCACCGACGGCAGGCGCGCAGGGTTCTCGGCCGTGACCACCACGGTGGCCTGGTCGCCGACCGCGACGCGGTGCTGTGGCAGGTCCATCCGCACGACGAGGCGCGAACGCCCGACGAGCGCGACGGCCGCGACGACGGCGAGCACTGCGCCCGCGAAGCCGACCACGACGACCTCGCGGAGCCCGAACCGGTACCCCGCGACGAACGCGACGAGCGTGACCAGGGCGACCGCCCAACCCAACCCGGTGACCACGGAGGTGACCGCCGTCCACCCACGTCGGACGAGCCTCCAGACCGTCGACCAGGCCTTGGCGAGGCCGACGACCGCGTCGGCCACGACGCCGTCCCGCTCGCCGACGAGCCGGGTCCGCACGTTGGTGAGGCCCGCGACGGTCCCGGTGCGGTCCGCCGCGTCGCCGGCACGGCGCGACCTGGTCGCGGTGGGGCGGTGGTCCGTCACGACGCCGCTCGGTCGGCGGGCGGCGGCGTCTCGACGAGCAGCTGCCCGACCACGCTCGTGGTGCTGACGCCGTCGAACTCGGCCTCCGCGTCGAGCACCAGGCGGTGGGCGAGCACCGGGACCGCGAGGGCCTTGACGTCGTCGGGCGTCACGTAGTGGCGACCGTTCACCGCGGCGAGCACGCGTGCGGACCGCACGAGTCCCATGGCGCCGCGGACGCTCACGCCGAGCCGGACCTCGCTCGCCGAACGGGTGCCCTCGACGAGCCGTGCGACGTAGTCCGCGATGCTCGGGTCGACGTGCACGGTGCGCGCGAGCGCCGCCATCTCGGTGATGGTCGCGGCGGGCACGACGGCGGCGAGCGGGATCGACACCGACGGCGACGAGGCCGTCTCGAGGATGCGCACCGTCGCCGCGTGGTCGGGGTAGCCGATCGAGGTCTTCATGAGGAACCGGTCGAGCTGCGCCTCGGGCAGACGGTAGGTGCCGGCCTGCTCGACGGGGTTCTGCGTCGCGATCACCATGAACGGGGCGCCGAGGCGGTGCGTCACCCCGTCGACCGTGACCGCAGACTCCTCCATCGCCTCGAGCAGGGCCGACTGCGTCTTCGGGCTCGCGCGGTTGATCTCGTCGGCGAGGACGATGTTCGAGAAGACGGGGCCGCGGTGGAAGTCGAACTCCTGCGTGCGCTGGTCGTAGACGCTGATGCCGGTGATGTCCCCGGGCAGCAGGTCGGGCGTGAACTGGATCCGGTTCGTGGAGCCCTGCACGCTCTGGGCGAGCGCGCGCGCGAGGCTCGTCTTGCCGGTGCCCGGGACGTCCTCGAGCAGGAGGTGCCCCTCGCTGAGCATCGCGGTCACGGCGAGTCGGATCACGAACGTCTTGCCCAGGAGCACCTGCTCGACGTTCGTGACGATGCGGCCGGCGACGTCGGCGAACCAGGCGGCCTGCTCGGGGGTCATGCTCATGCGGTGGGGTCCTCGTGGTGCTCGTGGTGCGGTAGGGGCAGCGTACGGGGCGGCGGTGTCGCCGTGGGTCACCCGCCGGTGCCTGTGGACGGCGGTGTCCCGGCGAGGGCGGCTTGGATCGCGCGCGTCGCACCGTCGGGGTCCTGCTGACCGGACACCGTCGCCTGCACCCGGATGGTGTCGAAGCCGGCGGGGACGGCGTCCGTGGTGGCCCAGGGTCTCCCGGTCGCCGGGTTCGTCGTCGAGCACGACCCGAACAGTCCGTTCGTGCAGTAGCTGATCCGGTACCCGCTCGGCGTGAGCTTGCCGTTGTTGTCCGGGGCGTTGATGACCGGAGACTGGCCGACCGTTGCCCCGGCGATGGTCGCACGCGTCGTGAAGGCCGTCCCCGTGACCGGTCCGCTCGCGGCGCAGTAGTCGCCGTCCGTCGCACACGACGTGAACACGATGCTGCTCTCCAGGCCGAAGCCCGCACCGGCTCCCGCCGATGCCGTCCCGTCGAAGCGCACGAGCGGGCCGCCACCGACCGAGTAGTACAGGAACGGGGACGTGGACGTCGCGCGCACGGTGAGGGTCCACGTCGACCGGTCCCCCGCGTCCTGGACGACCGAGACGGTGCCGGAAGGAGCCGACGGCGTCTCGAAGCCCTCGACGTCCGCGGGTGCCGATGCCGTGCAGAAGAGCCCGTTGTCGGCCAGCGCGACGTACCGGTAGCCGCTCGAGATCTGGTCGGTCGCGCTGGCAGCGTTCCAGACGCGCTCCGCACCCGCCGTCGAGCAGCCGCCCGGGATCGATGCTCCCTGCGGGTACTTCGCGATGCGCCAGCCCTGGCCGCCACCGCCCCAGTCCGACTCGGTCGCCTGCAGGTCGACCGCCGTGGTCGACCCGCTGCGCTGACCGGTCGCGCGCAACTGCGGCGTGGCCGGGCTGCCGACCGCCGTGCCCGAGGCCGACGCCTCGTTCCACTGCACGACCGAACCGTCACGGTCGGCCGCGTTCCGTGCCGACACCCGTACCTCGTACGGCTTCCCGCCCTGCACGCCGGTGAACGAGGTGCTCGTCGCGGTGCCGACGCTCCGGGTCGTGGAGAGCCCCGGACCGGTGACGGTGACGACGTGGTCCGTCACCGGCGTGCCGCCGTTCGGTGCGCCCACCGCGTCCCAGCGCACGTCGAGCTGGTTCGGCGTGCTCGTGTCCGGCGTCACGGTCAGGCCCTTCGGTGCGGCCGGCACGAAGTCGGCGCTGATCGGGACCGAGGTGGCCGAGGGCTCGGAGTCGCCGAGGGCGTTCCTCGCGACGACCGAGAACCGGTACGACGCCGAGGGGTCGAGGCCCGTGACCGTGCACACGGTCGACGTGCCGCAGTCCTTCGACAGCCCGCCCGTGCCAACCAGCCGGTACCCGGTGATCGGCGAGTTGTTGGCCTGCGGCGCCGACCACGACACCGTCGCCTGCCCGCCCTGGTACGACCCCGTTCGGGTGGGGGCACCCGGTGCGTCCGGGACGTCCTGCACCGAGACGGTCACGTCGCCCCACACGAAGCGGTCCGGGTCGTCCGTCGCGTCGGCGACCTGGTACTGCAGGTGCGCGTCGACCGGCTGTGCGCCCGCGGCGACCGCGACCTGGAGCCGGGACCGGTCCGCGCTCGGGGTCACCGACACCCCTGCGGGCAGCCCACCGTCCAGGCCGCGGATGGCGACCACGCGGAGCCGCTGCGCCGGGAACGGGTTGGTCGGCTGGTCGTTGTCGAGCACGTCGACGGTGGTCGACGTGCCGCGCTTCGTGACCGCCCGGTCCGCACCGGGCTGCACGAGCGGCCGGGTGGACCCGACGACGTCGACCGTGACGACGCCCGACCGTCCGGCCGCAGCGGCGTCGGCCACGCCGATCCCGATCGATGCCGACGTGCCCTTCTGCGCCGAGTCGGCGACGTCGATGCGCAGCTGGCGGCCGTCGACGGTCGCGGTGGTGCCGGACCCGGGCCGGCTGACCACGGACCAGCGGAGCTCGTCGAGGTCGTCCGGGTACGGGTAGTCGGTGAGCTTGGTCAGGTCGATCGTGCGCGTGTCACCGGGCTGCAGGTCGAGCGTCGAGCCGGTGAACGCCGGCGGCTGGTTCGACCGGGGCGTCACCTTGATCGGCAGGACGAGGGTCGCCACACGCCCCTTGCCGCCGTTCGCACTCGAACCGTCGGTCACCTCGAACGAGATCGAGGCGCTGCCGTAGTAGAGCTTCGCCGAGGTGAACTGCAGGGTGGAGCGGTCGACAACGAGGTCGCCGCCGTCGGCGTGGGTCGCCTTGACCGTGCCCCGGTCGGTGATCTGCGCGGTCCGGCCGTTCGCGGTGACGACGTACCGGTCGAGCGGGATGCGCACCGTCGACTCGCTCGTCACCGTGATCGCGCCCGCGCTCCGGTCGACCTGGGGCAGGGCGTCGTCGAAGCCGGGGACGTGGATGAACCCGTACGAGGTGACGTCGGGATGGTCCTCGCGGGTCACCGAGAACGGGATCACCTGCGACGCGTCGGTCAGACGCACCGCGATGCGACGGTCCGGCGTGACCTGGGCGGTGTCGCCGTACCCGTCGACGACGCCGACCCGGAGGCGGGACGTCGACCCCTCGGCGAAGAAGACGTTGCGGAGGACGTCGACCGTGACGCTCTGCCGTCGCAGGATGTCCTGCAGGTCGAGCACGGTGTCGTCGACCTCGGGGCGGAGGGGCCGGGCGTCGGGGTCGACGGTCACGGTCAGGAACGCCGTGCTCGACCCACCGGTCGGGTTCTCCACCGTGTACAGCACGGCGAAGTCCCCGCTCGTCGCGGTCCGTGGCGGGGTCACGCGGACCTGGCTCCCGCGCACGACCTTCGCCACCACGCCGTCGGCCGTCGGGGTCGCTGCCGTGACGCGCAGCTGGCCGCCCTCGGGGTCCGAGTCGTTCTGCAGCACCCGGACGGCGACGCTGCCGCCCGGTCGGATCGTGACGCGGTCGGGCTGCGCGACCGGGTCGGAGGCCTGCTCGGCGCGCGGCGCGATGCCGACGCGGACGGTCCCGGTCGCGCGCGCGCCGAGGGCGTCGACCACGGTGTAGGTGAACTCGTCGGTCCCGGCGGAGTAGTCGCCCGCCTCGTAGGTGAAGGCGTCCGTCGTGACGTCGCTGACCGACCCCTTCTCGGGGTTGTCCGCCACGCCGACGAGCTGGACGGAGTCGCCGTCCGGGTCGATGCCGTTCAGCGGGACGGTGACCCGCACCGACTGGCCGGCGACCGCCCGGGCCGTGACCGTCTTCGGGACCGGTGGGTTGTTCGTGGCCGCCTCGCGTTCCCGGACGGAGATCGTCACGGTGGCGTCGGCGTACTGGCCGTCGGGCCCGGCCACGCGGTACACGGCCGTGTGGCTGCCGGGCGTCTTCGGCGCGAGGTAGCGGAGCCGGTCGCCCGAGACGAACAGCAGCCCGCCGTCGCCCGGCACGTTCTGGACGAGCTCGGGCACGAGGGTGAGCGGCTCGCCCTCGGGCTGGGTGTCGTTCGCGAGGACGTCGATCTCGGCCACGTCCCCGACGCGCACCGTGGCGGTGTCGGCCTGGGCGACGGGCGGCTGGATCCGCTCGGGCCGTGGGATCTCGACGACCGTCACGGTGCCGGTCGCCGTCGCGAGCCCGTTCGACTCCGTGTAGCGGAAGGTCACCGGGCCGTCGAGCGGGGCCGTCAGGGTGACGCGGACCGTGTGCTGGTCGAGCACGGTGGCCTGCACGCCGGAGCCGCGGTCGGGCCCGTCGAGCGCGGTGACCATGAGCACGCCGCCGGCGGGGTCGGTGTCGGTGGCGGTCACGTCGGTGTCCTTCGTCGACAACGTCGCGACGAACACGGTCTTCGGCGTGGTGACCGGCGGCGTCGAGGCGTCGGGCGGCGCGAGCACGCCGACGCGCACGACGCCGCTCGTCGTCTTCGTGCCGTCGGTGACGGTGTACTCGAGCTGGTGGTCGCCGGCCGCCGTGCCCTCGACGCGGAAGGTCCCCGCGTCGTAGGCCGGCGTGACGGTGAGGCCGGAGGACGAGGACACGCTCGTCAGGGTCACCGTGCCGTTGCCGCCGCGCACGTGGTCGAGCGGACGGACCTCGAAGGGCTTCCCTGCGTAGCCCTGGACCGCGAAGGCGTCGGCGCGCAGTGGCACCTGTCCGGGATCGGCTACCCGCACGGTCATGGTGCCGCGGCCGTCGTCGCGGCCGTCGCTCACGACGAGCTGCACCGGTCGGTCCCCCGTGCGTCCGCTCTGGTTGCGGAAGTCGACGAGTCCGTCCGGCGTGGTCGACACGGTGTCGCCGTCCGCGGTCGCCGACCGCAGGTACACCGGGTCCCCGTCGGGGTCGACCCAGTCGGACAGCACGTTCGTGACGACGTGGCCGTTGCGCACGACGTCCGCCGACGTCGAGCGGACCTGCTGCGGGGGCTCGTTCTCGGACTCGGGCCGGACGGAGACCCGGACGGTGGCCGAGGCCGAGCCGCCGTTGCCGTCGGTGATCGTGTACGGGAACGAGATCGTCCCCGTGGCGTCCGCGGGCAGCGTGATCTGGAGACGCTGCCCGTCGCCGACGACGGCCACGGTGCCGGTGCGCGCGTCGACCGCGCCGACGTCGGCGATCACCAGCGGGTCGCCGTTCGGGTCGTGGTCGTTCAGCAGCACCGGCAGGCTGGTGGTGCGCCCAGGGCGGGCTCCGAGGTCGTCGTCGACGGCGACGGGCGGTTTCTGGTCCTTGTCGACCTGGGGGTCGTCCGCGGAGACCTGCTCGCGCTGCTGCTCGTCGTCGCGTCGCACCAGGTCGGCCCAGTTGTCGATCAGCTGGCCGCTGCGGTCGATGGCCCAGGACCGGCCGCTCCGCGGGTCGTTCGCGACGACGGTGTCGCCGTTCCGCAGGATCTGCAGGTCGGCGACTCCGTCGGTGCTCGCGAGCCGCTGCACCGCTCGACCACGGCAGGAGTCGACGGCCTGTCCGCCAGCCCACGCCGCGTAGGTGCAGGACCCGACGACGACGGGCCGGGCCGGGCGGCCGGCGACACCGAGGGCGGTCGCCTCGACCTGCCCCGACGGGCTGACACGGACCAGCCCGGCGGTGCCCGCCACGACGAACGCAGCGGTACGGTCCGACGACCGTTGCAGTGCCGGGGCGCTCCCGATGCGGTCACCGAGGTCGACGGGGGTGCCGTCGACCGACAGGGTGCCCGCGGTGCGGTCGAGCACCGCGACGTGCTCGCCGGAGGATGCCACCTGGAAGTCGTGGTCGCGGTCGGCGCGCACCTGCCAGCTGCGGTCGACCCGGAGCTGTGTCCCCACGTCGACGAGCGACGCGCGGCCGGTCCGCGGCGAGTAGACCGCGACGTGGTCGTCGGAGGCGTCGAAGACCGCGTCGGCGCCGAGCGTCAGGTCGGCCTTGGTGGCGGCGTCGAACCGCGCGAGCTCCGCGGCCGGGGTCGACCAGAGCTCGCCGGTGTCCGTGTTGCCGACGACCGCGGTGTCGCCGGCGAAGAAGACCTGCGGCGTCCCCGCCGGCAGCGTGACCGGGTCGCCCAGGGTGGCGTCCGCGACGTCCACCTTCGCCACGGTGCCCTTCGTGCGGTCGACGCTGTAGACCTCGCTGCCGCGCTGCAGGACGCCGAGGTCGTCGCTCGGGCTCTCGACGGCCGTGTTGAGCTCGAGCACCCCGGTGTTCGCCCGGCCGACCGCGCCGTACTCGGCCGAGGGCACCCACACGGTGCCGTCCCCGAGGTCGATGCGCTGCGTGTGGTACCCCGTGGACACCACGGCGGCGGTCGCCACGACCGCGCCGACCACCACGGAGGCGCCGAGCGTCACGACCGCGGACCGCCGCTTCGCGAGGAAGGCCCTGATCACCGTGCGCCACCGCTCGTCCCGCACCGCTCCGGGCTCGCGGTCCCGGTCTTGCCGTCACGGTTCACGGCGACGGTGATGCACTCCTCGTCACCCGGGGTCCCCGAGACGACGAAGGTCGTCCCCGTCTGCTGGCTCGTCGCGCCGTCCGAGGTGATGACGTAAGTGTCGCCGGGGCGCACGCCAGGGTCGTCCCACGAGAACGACACCGCTCCCTGTGCGGACTCCGCACGGACGTCCGCCACGACCGGGATCGACGCCGTCCCGAGCCGCGTCACGACGAGGACGGTCGCGACGGCGAGGGCGACGACCACGAGCGCCGCGGCCGACGCGACCCAGACGACGGTCGAGCGCGTCCGCCGACGCGTCCGGGTCGCGGAGCCGGTCCGGTGGACGGTGCCGACGCTCTGGGCACCGACGGACGCGCCGCCCTGCAGCGGGCGTCGCGTGCGCCGGCGTCGGCCGGCCCGGGCCTGCGGCAGGAGTTCGCGCACGACGGTGCGGTCCCGGTCGGCGCCGGGCATCGACGTGGCCCAGGCCTCGACAGCGACCTCGGCGGCGGTCTGTGGCAGCCCGAGCTCGGCCTCGACCTGCTGGAGGCCGCGGACGAGCTCGAGCACGGTCGACGGCCGCGCGGCGACCCGGCGGGACATCGCGGTCGCGAGCAGACGGTCGAGGGACGGCGGCACGTCCGGTCGGCCGATCGGCGGGACCCCGCCCTTGTCGATGCGCGCCATGAGGTCGGCAGCGCCGTTCTTCCCGCCCCGGACCTCGAACGGACTCCGCCCGGCGAGCAGGGAGTAGACCGTCGCGGCGAGGGAGTAGACCTCGGACTGCACGCTGCCGGTGGACTCGTCGGCCAGCACCTCGGGAGCGGACCACGGGATCGACATCCCGACGGGCTCGCTCGGGTCTGCCCCGCCGATCGTCGCCGCGATGCCGAAGTCGGACAGCACGGGGTTGCCGTACGCGGTCCGCAGGATGTTCGAGGGCTTCACGTCACGGTGGAGAACGCCCTCGCGGTGCGCGGTCTCGAGCGCCGAGCCGATCCGCACGCCGATGGACAGGACCTCGGACACCGGCAGGGGTTCCCGGCGGTACCGCTCGCTGAGCGACGACGAGCACAGCTCCATCACGAGGTAGGGCCGTCCGTCGGCCGCCACGCTCGCCTGGAACACCGTGAGGATCGACGGGTGCGTGCTCAGGCGCGCCATCAGGTTCGCCTCGGCCTGGAACATCTGGCGCACGCGGTCGTCGACGACCTCGTCGAGCAACACCTTGACCGCGACCTGGCGTCGCGGCATGTCCTGCTCGTAGAGGAAGACGTCGGCGAACCCGCCGGAGCCGAGGACGTGCACCGGACTGGAGCCCGGGATGACGGGTGGGTCGGACGGCAGGCGTCGCGCCATCGTCGTCGTCCCCTCTCGTGGCGACCGGTCCCGGCGGACGGTCGGTGGTGTCGTCGCGGTGGTGCCATTCTACGAAGGGCCCACCGACGGCCCGGTGCCGCGGACTCCCCCGGCATCGCCCCCTCTTCGAGGGGCACCGGTGCTCAGTGGCGCGGGAGGGTGTCCTCGAGGTCGCTCTCCGCCGGGGCGCCGTCGACCTGGAGCACGACGACCGTGACGTTGTCGCGGCCACCGGCCACGACGGCGTCACCGACGAGGCGCTCGGCCAGCTCCTGGGCGCCGGGGACGCGTGCGGCGATGCGGCTGATGCCGACGTCGCCGAGCTCCTTGGTCAGGCCGTCGGAGCAGATGAGGTAGCGGTCGCCGGCCCGGAGCGGCAGCGTCCACCAGTCCGGGACCGGCGGTTCGCCGAACCCGACCGCCCGCGTGATCACGTTGCTGTCGGGGTGTTGCTCGGCGTCCTCGGCACGGAGCAGACCGGCGTCCACCATCTCCTGCACGACCGAGTGGTCGACCGTGACGCGGCGGAGCGTGCCGTCCTCGATGCGGTAGGTGCGGGAGTCCCCGACGTTGAACACGAGCGCCGCGGGCTGACCGTCGGAGGACACGAGCGCGAGCCCGGTCACCGTCGTCCCGGCGCCGAGCGCGTTGCCGCCCGCAGCACGTTCGATGTCGGCGGTCGCCAGGAGGAGTGCCTGCTGGATCTGCTTCCGCGACGAGAACGCACCGTCGACCGACTGCTCGAGCCGGCGGACCACCGCGTCGCTCGCACGGTCGCCGGCGAGGTGCCCACCCATGCCGTCGGCGACGACGAAGAACGGCGCCCCGACGAGGTAGCTGTCCTCGTTGTGGTCCCGTCGGCGTCCGACGTCCGTCGCGGCTCCCCAGGAGAGCGTGAGGACGGAGCCGTCGGCCCCGGGGACGTCGATGGCGTGCTCGGTGGCTGCTCGGCCGAGTTCGGTCACGGTTTCAGGGTCGCTCTCTGGGGGTTCGGGGCGTGCCGGCCGGTCAGCCGGTCACCGGTGCCGAGGGGACGGGCGGGAGACGGTCGGAGGAACCGACACGCAGGTGCGGCGACAGGACCTCGATGACGTTGCCGTCACCGATCTCGACGAGCGTACCGGTCAGGACGACGATCGAGGCACCCGCGGGCATGCGCGACGCGGCCGCCCCGGCGGGTCGGATCACGGTGCCGTTCGTCGAGCGCAGGTCCTCGACGACGACGGCCTCGCCCTCGGCGTGCAGGGCGACGTGCGACGACGAGACCTGACCGCTCGGCGAGGGCACGGTCACCAGCTCGGGTCCGGGTCCGGTCGGGACGCGGGGCGCCGTCGGCCTGCGGCCGACGACGACGGGACGGTCGAGCCGGACCGTCCGACCGCCGACGCGGACGGACGGGACGCGCGTCCGGGTCGCCATCGGTCCCGTCCCGGGCACGCCGGTCTGGAGGCCCGACACACGGTGGTCAGGACGTCCCCCCGTGGTCGTCTGGTCGGTTCCGAGCGCGTACGGCGGTCGGCTCACGAGGACGGTGTCGTCGTGTCGGCTCCGCACGATCGTGTCGTCCGGCGAGCCCCCGGCGCCGGGCGAGCCCGCTGCGCCGAACGACCGCGCGACGATGACCGTGTCCCCGAGGTCGTCGTGGTCCGGCCCCGTGACGACCGACGGGCGGGCCGCCCGCAGCACCGTGTCGTCCGCCGCACCGCCGCTGCAACGCCGATCAGCGTCCGCCGCTTCGACGAGCGCCCGCTGGGGCCGCGCCTGCTCGACGCCCGCCCGTGCTCCGACGTCGCTGACGGGCACCTCGCCGTCGTCGGTGTCTCGCTGCATGGTCACTCCACCGTAGACGATCCTGTCCGCCCCGTCGCGCCCCTGCTCGGTGTGCGGTCCCAGGACGGCCCGACGCCCAGGCGCACCGACCGCAGCACGAGCGCCGCGAGCGGGTCGTCCGACCACGTGTCGAGCGCGTGGCGGACCCGGACCTCGGCCCGCGCGGACGAACCGAGTGCCCACGCACACCACGCACCGACGGCCAGCGCTCCGGCGGCGGCGATCGTGTCGTCGACCGACGAGGGGCCGTCACGCCGCCACGCCTGCCATGCTGCCGTCAGCCGGTCCCCCGCGCTCCGCACGACGGCACCGTCGGGTGCCGGTCCTTCGCCCCGCAGGGCCGGTGGCGTCGGCTCGCGGAACGGGTCGAACGGCACGACCGTGCGCGGATCGGGTCGGTCGACCGCGGTCAGGAACCGCAGGATGGCGAAGCGGGTCGCGAGGGCCCCGCACGCCGTCCGCACGGTCGCGGACCGCAACCGGTCCGTGTGGGGCACGTCGGCCGGCGAGGTCGACGCGACCAGCGCCGCGCACGCGGCGCGGAGGGTCACCGCCGCCGCGATCTCGCGGGGGTAGCGGGTCTGGGCAGCCGGGGTTCGTCCTGGAGTCGAGGTCATGCACGACATCGTGACGTGGGCCGCGCCTCCAGACCGGTCGGAGCCGACCACCTGTGGAGGGAGGGCCGCGCCACCCGACCTGTGGAGGATCAGCCTGCGCGCGGTTCCAGGCTCTCCGCGACCACGTCCCACCCGTCGGACGTGCGCTCGATCGCGACCCCGTTCGCGGCGGCCCACGCGAGCAGGTCCTCCATCGACCTCACGTCCGCACCCGTGCGACCCAGCAGGCCGACCATGCGGCCCTTCGCCGTCTTGTTCCAGTGGTTGAGCGCCTTCCGACGACCTCCGCCGTCGACGCTCACCACCCGCAGCGTCACCGCGTCGTCGACCGGGCCGAGGGCACGGTAGCCCTCCGACCGCAGGTCCAGGACCAACCCAGCACGCCGCTGCGCGATCGCCGCGCTCGAGGGCCCGGGCCAGTGCCGCGCGAGCTTGAGCGCACCGAGCCGCGCGTCGTGCGAGAGCCGGTACGCCGGGATCGGGTCGCCCGCGCCCACGGGCCCGAACATCGCCGACTGCACGACGACGTGCTCCGCCCACCACCGCCGCGTCGCGTCGTCGGCGGACGCCACGTCGAGGGGGTCGTAGAGGACGCCGGTGTAGCGCTCGATCGCCGACATGGTCGGCGACGTGTCGAGCGTCAGGTTCCGGAACCGTTCGGCGATCGACCGCGGTCCCAGCTTGAGGGCCGTCCGCGCGGTGGACTCCTCGGAACTGACGGAACGGGCCGCGGTGATCACCGCGGCCCGTTCGTCGGACAGTTCCGGGAAGGAGAGTGCACCCAGGTCGAGGGTGCGCTCCGGGTCCCCGCCCTCCCGCTTCGTCTCGGACGGCGGGAGGAGGACGGTCAGTCCGGTCAGGACGCCAGCGCGGCCTGCCGCGCCACGATCGTGACCGTGTCGTGCTCGACCGACAGGAAGCCGTCCTCGGCGTCCGCAGCCACCGTCGAGCCGTCGGCCCGGGTGATGCGGACCTGGCCCTGCGCGAGGGTCGCGAGCAGCGGCTCGTGTCCCGCGAGGATCCCGATCTGGCCCTCCGTCGTGCGTGCCACGACCATGGTGGCCTCGCCCGTCCAGACCTCACGGTCCGCCGAGACGACGCTCACGGTGAGTGCCGCCATGTCAGCGGTTCTCCTTCTGGATCTGCGCCCACTTCTCTTCCACGTCGTTGATGCCACCGACGTTGAAGAACGCCTGCGTCGCAACGTGGTCGAACTCGCCGTCGGCGATGGCGCGGAAGGACTCGATGGTGTCCTTGAGCGGCACCGTGGAGCCCTCGACACCCGTGAACTTCTTCGCCATGTAGGTGTTCTGGGACAGGAACTGCTGGATGCGGCGTGCGCGCTCCACCGTGATCTTGTCCTCCTCGGAGAGCTCGTCGACACCGAGGATGGCGATGATCTCCTGCAGCTCCTTGTTCTTCTGGAGGATCTGCTTGACGCGCGTCGCGGTCTCGTAGTGGTCGGCGCCCAGGTACCGGGGGTCCATGATCCGCGACGTGGAGGTCAGCGGGTCGATGGCCGGGTACAGGCCCTGCGACGCGATCTCACGGGAGAGCTCGGTCGTGGCGTCGAGGTGC
>Ga0308161_1001444_pt1 | contig 28518 bp, 19 predicted proteins | sample PhyFR2_FD_201034 | JGI IMG/M metagenome (GOLD analysis project Ga0308161, IMG submission 201034) | Phyllosphere microbial communities from UC Gill Tract Community Farm, Albany, California, United States - DLSLF.R2 | ecosystem: Host-associated > Plants > Phyllosphere > Unclassified | place: USA...
AAGAAAAACGTAGTATGGCTCAGGCTATCTACGGTATGGGGGTTATCGTAGGTCCTACCTTAGGGCCGCCGTTGGGGGGGTATATTATCGATAATTTCTCATGGCCTTATATCTTTTATATCAATGTGCCGCTTGGAATTATCGCCACCTTGCTGACATTATCTTTTGTACGCAGTCCTAAATATAGCCAAAAACAGTCCGCGAAAGAGGTAGACTGGTTCGGTATGATATTTTTGATTATGTTTATCGGTTCGCTCCAATTTGTGCTGGAACATGGTCAACAGGACGACTGGTTTGATGACCCATTAATCTTAGGATTGTCTATTTTATCGGTCTTTGGATTGCTATTTTTTATTTGGCGAGAGCTTGTCTATGATAAGCCTATTGTCAATCTTCGGGTATTGAGAGATAAAAATTTGCAGGTCGGGGTAATCATGAGCTTTATACTAGGCTTTGGTTTATTTGGATCTACTTTTATTATTCCCATCTATACACAATCAATATTGGGATGGACGGCGACGGATGCAGGTTTGTTATTATTGCCAAGTTCGATCATGACAGGCATTATGATGCCTTTTATTGGTAAAATGATCCAAAATGGTGTACCTCAGAAATATATGGTTGCCGTAGGGCTAAGTATCTTTTTCGGTTTCTGTTTTTGGATGTATAGTCTGATGACGAATGATACCGGTTCGGAGCATATGTTCTGGCCTTTAATTCTCCGTGGAGTGGGTCTAGGTTTGTTGTTCGTTCCTGTTATGACACTCTCTTTATCGACATTACATGGTAAGTCGATCGGTGAAGGTGCAGCCTTTACGGGGATGATGCGTCAATTGGGCGGTTCATTCGGAATTGCCTTGATTACGACATTTATTGCCCGTGATTCTCAAAAACACCGTGTTGACTTGGTGGCTAACTTAGATCCAAGTAAATTTGATGTGCAGCAGCGTGTGCAACAATTGCAAATGAGCTTTCAGGCGAAAGGTTTTTCGCCAAACGAGGCTTTGGCAAAGGCTCATCAAATATTAGACTTAAGTGTTATGAAACAAGCGACAGTTTTATCCTATATGGATGTATTCTTATATCTCGGTGTCGTATTTTTACTCTGTGTTCCATTTGTATTGATGATCAAACAGGGGAAAACACAAATAGATATGTCCAGTGTGCATTAGATCATGGTTGGTCGGTTTAGCCGCCATAAAAGCTAATCGTTGAATGATAAACAGTTCATTGTTCAACCAAAGCCCTCAAAAGTATGTAGCTTTTTGAGGGCTTTTTTTGTTCGCCATTTTTTTTGGTAGAAAGTACGTTTGGTGACGTTTGATAATTGTCTGTATACGCTATGGCATTGCAAATATTGTAAATCGAAAATCATAATTGAAAAACCTGATTTAAAATTAATTGTTTAATAATAAAGAATTTTGGAGGAATCAATCTTTTGGAATAGCGAAAAGATGGTTCTTTTTGAATGGTGATTAAGGAAGATTTTTTGTTTTAAAATAACGACTGCATGTATACGGAAAAGCTTAACTTTTTGGCATTTATCATTCCCTTGTTTTTAGTTTTGATGCTGTTGGAATATTGGTATAGCTTAAAAAAACAGAAGCATTTTTATTCTTTTGACGAATCAATTTCAAATCTCAATGTTGGTATCGTCGAGCGTATGTGTGATATGTTTTCCGTGAGTCTATTTTACTTTTTTTTCGTTTGGGTATATCAAAACTTCGCTATCTTTCACATTGAAGCTAATGTTTGGACCTGGATCTTACTTTTCCTATTTACAGATTTTCTCTGGTATTGGTATCATCGTTACAGCCATGAAATTAACTTACTTTGGGCCGCGCATGTAGTCCATCATCAGAGTGAAGACTATAACTTTACTGTAGCTGCCCGGATTACTATATTTCAAGCGGTATTTCGCTCGCTTTTTTGGGCTTTTATTCCCCTGTTGGGCTTCCCGCCTTTTATGATGACAGCCATTTTGTTGGTACATGGGGTATACCCATTCTTCTCCCATACGCAAATTGTCGGTAATTTGGGTATGCTCGAGCGGATATTTGTGACTCCCTCACATCATCGTGTACATCATAGTAGCAATGAGATCTATCTAGATAAAAATTATGGGGACATTCTGATTATCTGGGATAGACTGTTCGGAACATTTATTCCGGAGCGGAAAGAGGAACCTTGTATCTATGGCCTTACAAAACCTATTCATCGCTATACTTTCCTGTGGCAGCATTTTCATTATTTATTTGAAATTGGCTTGTCATTTAAGCGGGCAAAGGGATTTAAAAATAAAATGCAGACTATATTTGGTCGGCCCGATGATATCCAACCTGAAATTAGAGCGGAATTGGAACAGAAAATTTTTGCAGGTATCAAACCACAAGTTCATGGACAGCGGTTAAGTCGTTATATCTTTTTTCAGTCCATGCTGACGATGATCCTTCTTTTTTTCTTTTTGCTCTACGGTAATTATCAGCAATTCATGCAGCTTGTTGTTGGTGGGGGATTTATTCTCTGTAGTGTTATCTGTATTGGCGGGCTTTTGGAACATGAAGACTGGGTTTTTCCGCTTGAGATGTTTCGATTATTTATGTTTCTACTGTATATTGGTCTAACTTTCTATTCACCCACAGGTCTTGTTTTACTACTATGTTTCGCTTTAATTCAATTGGTTTTTTATAAAAGGTTAGCGGGCTACTATAAGAAAGTTCTCGATCTTCAAAGAAGTTGATTTCATCGTAAATCGTTGTTGTCTGCCTGAATAGTTTTTTTGTAATATATATCCTCATCTAGTTGATCTTATTGTCAATCATTTGTAAACCTATTTATATAGGTCTACAAATGATTGACAATAAGATCTTGCCATAATATCCCAGCTGTAGTGCGCTAGGGTATTTTGTTTAAATTCGAGGCTGAGTTTTTTATAGTGCACAGGATTATCTATAATCGCTTGAAGTTGTTCGACCCAAACTTTTTGATTTTTACTTGCCAGGAGCAGGCCATTGCAGTTATGTGTAACTGCACTTGTAATTCCTTCCAATTCGGAGGCGATCACTATAGTGCCCGCTGTTGAAGCTTCTAAGCAGACGAGACCAAATCCTTCCATATCACCGGATACTTCAATGTTGGGCATCAAAAAGGCTTGTGCATTGGTCAGGAGACTCTTTAGTTGTTCGAAGGGAATCTTTCCGAGATGTTGAATTTTTCCGGGATAAGTTTTCAGCAATTTTCGGATTGCCCTCTGATCGGTCGGGAAACCAAGGAATAGGGTAATTAAATTGTATAATTTTTTTGGCATAAGATGCAGCAGATGCTCTTTCCATGTAGGTTTTTGATCAAATGGACCAACCATCAGCAATTTGAAATCTCCTTGGATGGCAGGAATCACATGCTTCATCAACCAAGAAAAGCCTTTCCGTTTGACAGGTCGTCCCAATGTGATAAAATAGGGTATTGGATCAGCTTTAAGATCTGTGTCGTCAACTAGAGGGGATCTATCTATCGGATCTACACCGTTGGGTATGATGGTGATTTTGGAAGGGTCAATACGACGTAATTGTGCCGCGTCAGCTGTGGCTTGGCTAACTGCAATAATCTGATCAAATGTATTAAATCGGGGTATGATTTTACGCTGGAAATAGCTGAGGGGGAAAACGATATCTAGTCCATGAAGAGTAGCAGCTCGTTTTAAGTGTGCATATCCTTTGTGAAAGGAGGCTAAAGAAGCAATTAGTCCATCATTAAAATGGATAAGCTTAATGCCGGGATTATCTTTGACTTTGACAAGGATACGACGATTTAGCTGAAAGAAGAACGCTAAAACGGATTCTTTATTGTCGTAAACTAATGTATGTACTTTCAAGTATAGCGCCGCTGTATTAATGAGTTCAAAACTCTGTTTTTCCATACCTCCAACACTTGGAGGGTATTTGTGGCTGACAAATAATATTTCTATTTCAGACGGGGACATGAACTGGTTTCTTTTTGATACATAGATAAAATATAAATCCCATACCTATCCAGATAAGCTGTCGGCCCCGACGCAAGATTGAAACACTGAGCCAAATACTTCCGCCTGTAATACCAACCATGTTGAGCAAAAGCTTGTTTGCGATTTCTTCAACACCGAGTTGCCCAGGAATGAAAGCACCTGCACTTTTGAGAACAATGACACTCATGTCCAGTATTAATCCATGGATCGGCTGCGCGGCGACACCTAAAAATTTGAGGATATAGTAGAATTCAAGACTGCCGATCACCCAATGTAAGGCAAAAAGTAAGTATGAGCACCAGAAAACCTTATTCTGATGTCGGTAGAAGTCTTTCACACTCCAGAGCAATGCCAGCAAATGAACTCTTGCTTTCCCAAAAAATGTTGCTGTTGAAGCCGTATTTTGCGAAGGACTTTTTGCTGCTATTAACCAGTAGAGTATAAAGATAGCGAAGAGCAGCAAAAGTGCACAGATGATATAGATTACATGGCCTGTATAGCGTACAACTTCATTTTTTAAAGGAGATAACATCAGCCAGAGCATAGCAATCAAAAAAAGAGTCAATTGAGACAGTACAGCGGTAATACGGGATATCGCTACCGAATTCAATCCTTCTTTTAGGGGAATATCATAACGCGTTAGTAATTCGGCTTTCAATAAATCGCCTCCGATAATGCTTGCGGGATTGAATAATCCAACAGTTTCACCGATTTGGCGTATGGCAAAGAGTTCATATAGATTGACCCTCTTTTTAGCGGAGCCCAAACATATCCACCAAGCTAAAGTCCCTAGCAAATAGGCTGCACAAGTTGTCAATATAATAAGGATAAAACGATAGCCAACTGCTGAGAGTTCTTTTTTCAATGCATTTAAGTCGCTTTTAGCTAAAAAGATGCAGATGGACAGCAGGATCAAAAGCAGCAAGGTGCCTTTGAGGATCTTTTTTGGACTTGTCAGTTTGCCCATGCTAAATCTGTCTCCTGAGTTTTGTCTGTCAATAGTTCAATGTCATCGAAATACTGCTGGGATAGTCTATTCCAATCCAGCTGTCCAACATAGGAAAGACCTTCTGCGACGAGATTCTTTTTTAATTTTGTGTCTGAAAGAATTTTTTTGAGGAAGTAGACATACCCTGCTGCATTTTCGGGTTGGCACTTAAAACCATTTTTTCCATGCTGAATCAGGGAGGCGGAACCTCCACCGTCAGCGATAACACAAGGAAGCCCGGATGCTAAAGCTTCGACAACGACGTTTCCATATGTTTCTGAGACTGACGGGAAGACGAAAGCATCTGCAGAAGCATATAAAATGGCGAGTTCTTCATGGTTTTTCTTTCCTAAAAATATAGCCTTGGGCATCTCCTGCATCGCTGTTGTTCGCGCTGTTCCTTCACCGACAACGATGAAATTATAGTCTAGATTTTGTGCTTGTATATGCTGATAGATTTCAATGAGCGTTTTTATGTTTTTTTCCCAGACAATACGGCTGACAAAAAGTATAGTCTGCTTGTTATTTTTTGTAATGGTCTGTAGGTATGAAAGACTCCTTTTATGTGGATTGAACAAGGTTGTATCTATTCCTCTTTGCCACAGCTTCAATCCCTCTTGTTGTAAACCGATCTGCTGTAATTCGTTTAGAATAGAATTTGTCGGCACATAAACAATGTCACATTTGTTGTAAAAATTATTCATTGCTTTTTTCATCCATTGTTCAGTTGGTTTGACCAAGGGTAGTATATTCTTGAAATAATAGGCAATGTAAGAAAGGAAATGTGTGTGATAGATGGTAAGTACGGGGATATCTTTACGTTTGGCATAATTCAATGCAAAGAAACCTAAAAGGGAAGGAGTCGCAATGTGGATCATGTCCGGTGCAAATTCATCTAAGGCGAGTTCCAATTTCTTTTTAATAAGCTGTGGAATAGCGAGACAATAATCATCATTGACGGGTATCTTGAATGTCGGGACCTTATAAGAATGAAAATTTCGAAATTGCGTGGGGCCGCCGCCATAGATAAAGAAGTAGTCGAATTTTTGCTGGTCGATGCGGTTTATCAGTTGAAACATTGTACGCGATGCGCCGTCAAAATCCGCGACGAGTATCTCTGTAAAGAATGCTACCTTTCTCATGTTATTCTTATTAGGGGTTGTATAAAAATATCTGAAAGCTGTAACCCCTATGCTATATTCGTATTAACCTTTTGTCATTATAGTGTTTATAAATTATGAGTTTTTAATAATTTGTGCATGATTATTAAAAATAGAATTAATTGAATATGATTACTGAGCTAATATTTGTGCTGTAGTTTTGGATTGAACAAAATATTCAATCCATGTTATTAGATCTATTGTTCGAGAAAAAAATTAGACCCAAAGGGTTTCGAAAGATTCTCGTGCTATTTGTTTGTGCATCTGCAGGTGTGATGCTGGGTTTTAAGCTTAAACCGAAACAGCAGCCGAAGCCTGGCAGTTTGGTCTCTGCGTCTATGCCGGAGGCAAATTACGGACAGCTTAATTTGTTAACATATAATATTGCAGGCCTGCCTGAGTTGATTTCCAGTGCGGTCGCCGAGCGGTCTTCGAGTATTACTTCGATTGGGGAGCGGATCAATACATTTGATATCGTCAATGTGCAGGAGGACTTTAATTACAATAAGTTTCTTTACAGTAAAAATAAACATAGCTATCGAACTGTAAATATGGGTGGGGTACCCTTTGGTGATGGCTTAAGTACGCTTTCAAAATATCCTATTGTTGAGTTCGAGCGAATAAGCTGGACTGATTGCAATGGCACAGATTGCCTGACTCCTAAAGGTTTTTCTTATGCACGAATTCAATTGGCCAGGGAGGTGTTTATTGATGTCTATAATGTACATGCAACAGCACAGGATGATCGGAATGCAACTATAGCCCGGCAGAAGAACATCAATCAGCTGAAGGCCTATATTAAAAAGTATTCGGCTGGTAAACCACTTTTAATTATGGGAGATTTCAATGCGCATTATGCTTACGAACTAGATAATGTCGGTTCTTTTCAAAAGGACTTGGGTCTCGTCGATGCCTGGATCAATTTGCAAAATAGGGGAGAAATTCCTAGTCATCAAGCGCATTTTGAAGCGAAAACCGCACTGGAGCTGACGCCGGATTGCGAAGGTATTGACAAAATTTACTATCGCAATGATAATCATCTGGTATTTGAAGCGAAGAATTATCAAATCCAAAAACAGCTTTTCCAAAATGAGGAGGGGCAAGATTTATCAGATCATTGCGCGGTCTCCTTGCAGTTGGGCTGGCGTGTTGTCAGATCTTCGGTTCAGTAAAATAAAACTTTCTCAATTCTTTCATATCAATCGCGATTAGCACTGAACCCCTCAGTGCTTTTTTATTGAATGTATAACTCGATTGCTTATTCGATTGTACTGCTTGGTTTATTTCTTTTAAGATCCTGTAGATAAACCAGCGTATAGCCTCGCTTCTTCTTTGTCATGAATTTAGTCGGGAACTGTTTTTGACCTACCCTCAACACGGTTAATAAAAAAGCCCCATAAAATAAATTATGGAGCCTTTATAAAATTGGGATAAATTATCTTATTTATACATTTCTTCACGTTGTGCTTTAACCACATCGCTATTAATGTATTCATCGTAAGTCATTAATTTGTCGATGATACCTTTAGGTGTCAATTCGATAATTCTATTGGCAACAGTTTCAGTTAACTCATGGTCACGTGAAGTGAACAACATCGATCCTTTAAAATCAGACATGCCATTATTTAAGGCTGTAATTGATTCCAAGTCCAAGTGGTTTGTAGGCTCGTCGAAAATAAGGAAATTGGCACCTTGAAGCATCATTCGAGAAAACATACAACGCATTTTTTCACCTCCAGATAGCACAGATACTTTTTTCATAACTTCTTCACCAGAGAACAACATTTTTCCTAAAAAACCGCGCAAAAATTGTTCATCTGCTTCTGGATTCGTCGTATAGTCTCTTAACCAATCGACTAGATTTTCGTTTTTACCTTCAAAAAATGCGGCATTTTCAATTGGCATATCTGCAGGAGTGATGGTCACGCCCCATTTAAATTCACCGCCGAAGTCAGTATCTCTGCCAGTGATGATATCGTAGAACGCCGTTGTAACCAATGAATTTGGACCTAATACAGCGATTTTATCACCTTTATTAATCATAAATGTGATATCCTTGAAGAAAACTTCACCATTGACTGTTTTGCTCAATCCTTCTACCTGTAAGGTTTGATCTCCGGGCTCGCGGTTCATGGTATTGAACATGATTGCCGGGTACTTGCGGTTAGATGGCTTGATTTCGTCAATATTGATTTTATCCAAAGCTTTCTTACGTGAAGTTGCTTGTTTAGATTTGGAAGCATTCGCGGAGAAACGACGGATAAATTCCTGCAGTTCCTTAACCTTATCTTCCATCTTTTTATTTTGGTCAGAACGTTGTTTTAAAGCTAATTGAGAAGATTCATACCAGAACGAGTAGTTACCAGTATAGATTGTCATCTTACCAAAATCGATATCCACAGTATGTGTACATACGGCATCCAAGAAGTGACGGTCATGGGATACGACTAGGACGATTGCTTCGTAACTCGCTAAAAAGTCTTCTAGCCACGCAATGGTATTGATATCTAAGTCATTGGTAGGCTCATCGAGAATCAAAATGTCTGGTTTTCCAAATAGCGCTTGCGCTAAGAGTACGCGAACTTTTTGATTACCGTCGATTTCGGAAACCAATTTATAATGTAGATCTTCTTTGATGCCCAAACTGCTCAATAGTGTAGCTGCATTGGATTCGGCATTCCAGCCATCCATTTCCGCAAAAAGACTTTCCAATTCACCTGCACGTTCGCCATCAGCATCAGAGAAATCCTCTTTCATGTAAATAGCATCCTTCTCTTTCATGATTTTGTAAAGCTCTTGGTTACCCATCATGACAGTTTCCAGGACAGTAAATTCGTCGAAAGCATAGTGATCCTGGCTTAAAACAGACATGCGTTCACCTGGCGTAAATGCCACCGAACCTGTTGAAGGATCAACTTCACCAGAGATAATTTTTAAGAAAGTAGATTTACCTGCTCCATTAGCGCCGATAATACCGTAACAGTTTCCAGGTGTGAATTTTAGATTGACATCTTCGAATAGTACACGTTTACCAAAACGAAGGGAGAGATTTGACACATTAATCATGCTGCAAAGATACGTTTTAATCTTGTATTTTTAACTATTAACGGTGATCACTTCTATTGAAAATAGCGGAGTCTTAAATGTTACGGCGAACAGTTGATTTTGAGGTCTTTCCAACATGTTGTATGCTTCTTGTATGCTTCGGAATGGAAGGAAGCACGCGGTTTCATTTAGTGAAGGATTAAACTTGGGGTAATAGTCTCCTATTGAATTAATAAATGATGAATATTGTGCTAGATAGCCAAATTGGCTTCTTTTTTGTTGTGCAAGAGCTGAAAATGAAATCAATTATGAAGAGAAAAAGAATAACCTGTTCTATTGTACTTGTTGTCGCTTTTTTATTGAACCTACAGGACGCATCTGCCCAATTTGGAGGTTTACTTGATAAAGCGAGCAAGGCTGTTGCTTCCAAGGGGAGCAAAATGCTGGGCTTGGATAAATTGTTAAAAGAGCCAGAAGCTATCAGCACCAGTTTTGAAGATGTAAATAGGAAAGACGAGCAAATGCCGGACTTTCAAAATACGGCTGTTTATAAACCACTGGAAAATTTACCAAAAAATGGAAGCGACGGTTACTTATTAGAGGCTGGAAATTTTGAAATGACCAATAAGAGCTATTGTTTAAAGGCTGGTACTTATGCACCTTCAAAAGGTGATGGGTATATGTATGCGCCAACATTGGGTAAAAAGAGGGAGGTTGTTATTGCTATTTTGAAAAGTGCAGAGAAACATCCAGAAGTTGCCCAGTCTGATATACAGATGCTATTGTGGACGATTATTGCGAAGACAAAATTTATTGATTATTCAGGACCTGTAAAAGAGACGGCTTTAAAACTGCTTACAGCTGAGCAAATTTTACATCTAGAAGGCGGTGCTCTTGGCGTTTTGCCATTTGATGTTGTTCAGAAAGCAAAAGACCAAATGCCACCTGCTTTACAGACAATCTTTGAAGCGGAAAATAATATTCGACAGCTCGTCTCCTCAGGAAATTACTCTTATGCCGATTTTGAACAATATGCAATCTTGGCTGGTATGTCTGCGCCTCGCACGGATGTGCCGAGCGGTATTTGGACGCTTCATCCCGATGGTTATTATGTTCGCTACTTTCCAAACGGGTATGCAATTACCAAAGTTCAGGTATATGTCCCTCAAGAATTGATTGCAAAATTGAACGGGAAGAAATTGGTATATGATGCGACAGACGATATTGCATGTCCGGCAAATACTGGATCGCAGCGATTGGCACAGACGAATGAGCCGATTCGCCATTAAGATTTAAGTTATTGAAATTTATAGGAGGGGACTTTGTGTGGGGATGAAATTTAATGAATAAGGGAGATCTGCTGATCTCCCTTATTCATTAAATTTCCTCTTTTGCCTCCTGTATAATATATAAACAATGACAATAATAGCGATGATTGCTAAAATAATGTAATGGGAACCTGAATGTTGGGTTTTATCCTCTGTCGTCTGCGCATATGTAAAATTTGCTACGAAAAGAAGCACCATGAAAATCCACTTCTTGCACATAATAAACGGTTTATTAACTATAGTAGCAAGCTAAGTATTTTTTGCAACAAAGCCAAATTTATTCGGCAAAAAATGACAAAGCTTTTTAAGAATTATTTCTTCCTGATTTATCGACGTTGCTTCTAATCCATTTGCTGAAAAGAGTAGCATGCAAGGGGATAGATATATGGTCATTTTGTTGTCGCAGGTTGAAGCTGTCAATTTGTGAGGCTGGTGCCCCGACAGTTGAAGCATATTGTCCGGCAAAATTGGATAAATGGCTATAAAAACCGTATCTTGTAAACCTTTTTAAGCGTTTTTAGTTATCTATATCATGTCGAAACTTATCAATTTAACTGTCTTTAGAGAATTCTTAAAATCTAGCTTTGCGGGTGGAATTATTCTTTTTTCCTGTGTTATTCTGGCGTTGATTGTTGCAAATACGCGCTTATATGACGGCGTAATGGAGTTCCTGAACCGTGAGGTCGGTTTTGAAAGTGGCAGCATCCATCTAAAATATTCCTGGTTACTATGGCTTAACGATGGTCTAATGGCCGTTTTTTTTCTGCTGGTAGGGCTGGAAATCAAACGTGAAATTGTGGAAGGGGAACTCTCATCGCCGAGTAAAGCAATACTTCCCATATTGGCAGCAGTAGGTGGTGCTATTCTGCCCGCTATTATTTATTTTGTTTTAAATCAGGACACTGCTACCGCAAATGGCTGGGGGATTCCAATGGCAACAGATATTGCTTTTGCTTTGGCCGTTATCACACTTTTAGGAAATAAAGTACCTGCAAGTCTTAAGATTTTTTTAGCTGCGCTGGCAATTGTTGATGACCTGCTTGCGATATTGGTTATTGCTATCTTTTATAGCAATGGCGTTCATGCAACCTATTTATTTATTGCTTTAGGTATCTTTTTGTTTTTGATCGTATTGAATAGATTGGGGGTTAAGGCATTATGGGCTTATCTAATTCCCGGATTATTCATCTGGTATTTTATACACCATTCGGGTATTCATGCGACAATAGCTGGTGTGTTGGTGGCTATGACTTTGCCGACGACACCTGATGCCGAGGAATCTCCTTTGGAAAAACTTGAACATTTATTGACCAAACCTGTCAATTTCATCATCATTCCTTTGTTTGCTTTTGCAAATACGCTTATACCAATTCATGGAGAAATGATCGGTGGTTTGACTTCAAAATTAGGTATTGGTATTATTCTTGGCTTAATTGCCGGTAAATCCATCGGCATATTTTTGATCTGTTTTATAGCTAAAAAATTGAAGATCGCTCAGCTACCGGAAGGAGCCGGTTGGAAGCAGATTTTTGGTGTAGGGCTATTAGGAGGAATTGGTTTTACCATGTCAATCTTTATCTCAATACTGTCTTTTGACGATGCATTATTGATAGAAGAAGCGAAATTTGCTGTACTTATAGCTTCGTTATTTGCCGGTTTGCTCGGTTATATCGTTTTGAGTTTTGTGGCTTCATCAAAGAAAAAGGCTACTATTCGTTAAGTTCTGTGTAAAATATATCGTAGATATAGAATAATGGACTTTTGATCGACAATTTCTGACAGTAATTCCCATATAGCAGCGTGAATGTATACCGCTTTGGGATTTAATATACAGATACATAATAACAGGTCCGGGGAATGATTTTCCTCTTTTGTGGAATAGATTTTGTAATTTAGGGGACAACAATAAAAAGAATACTTTGAGGTTTGATGAATTTGGCTTTGTTCCAGCTTTGGAAGAAGGCTTAGAAAGTATGATGTTCGAAGAGGCTACACCTATTCAAGAACAGACTATCCCGATTATCAAAGAGGGAAAAGATATGATTGCCTGTGCACAGACAGGCACAGGTAAAACGGCAGCCTATATGTTGCCAATCCTTGATGCAATCGCACGGAATTCAAGAGAATCTATTCTTGCAATTATCCTCGTCCCGACGCGTGAACTTGCTATGCAAATTGACCAGCAAATAATGGGAATGTCCTATTATACCGGGGCAACGTCCATTGCTATTTATGGTGGTGGAGATGGTATGGGGTATGAACAACAAAAGCGTGCGATACGGGAAGGGGTTAATATCATTGTTGCTACTCCCGGGAGACTAATCAGTCATCTGACTTCGATGAAAATTGATTTGACTCACATCAAGCATTTCGTATTAGACGAAGCTGACAGTATGCTTGATATGGGATTTCAAGATGATATTTTACGTATCGTCAGTTATATGCCGAAGAAAAAGCAGATGCTTTTGTTCTCGGCGACGATGCCCCCCAAGATCAGGTCTTTTGCCCGGAAAATTCTACAGGAGCCTGTTGAAGTCAATATTGCTATTTCTAAACCTTCGGAAGGTATCGATCAACGGGTATATCTTGCCTATGACCAGCAAAAGATGGCACTTTTGAAGAATATTCTCAAGAACCCTGATTATGTTTCTGTTATTATTTTTGCTTCCCAGAAGAGTACAGTCAAGCTGCTTGCGCAGGAATTACAGAAACAGGGGATAGATGCGGAGGGATTCCATTCGGATCTTGAGCAATCCAAACGAGAAGATATTATGGCTAAATTCAGATCACGTCAGGTACGTGTACTCGTCGGTACGGATGTGATATCCCGCGGTATTGATATTGTAGGGATCAGTTTGGTTGTTAATTATGACGTTCCACCGGATCCAGAAGACTACGTGCATCGGATTGGACGTACCGCACGGGCTGCGACTACTGGAACAGCCATTACTTTTGTCAATGATAAAGACCAGAATCGCTTCGCCCAAATTGAAAGCTTAATAGGTTATCCGATTGAGCAATTACCATTGCCTGAAGGATTTGAAGCAGGACCGGTATATAATCCTTCAAAGAAGAATCCGCAGAAAAAAAAGAATTTCAATAAAACTAAAAACAAGAGTAAAAATTACTCAAAAGCGAAAAAAGCTTAGTTGTCAATATGCTGGCCTCATGATTATGGAGCCAGCATATTTATTTTAGATAGTTTATTCTTCAACTGTCCATACCGCTAATTCGTAACCATCCGGGTCTTGGAATTGAAATCTTCTACCGCCGGGAAAACTAAAAATATCTTTCAGTATTATCCCACCAGCACTAATCACCTTATCCCGTGTAGACTGTAAGTCATCGGAATAAATAACCACTAAAATACTGCCATTTTTTGGTACACCTATGGTAAAACCGCCATCGACATATTTTCCTTCGAAAGCCGTATACTCCGGGCCATAATCCGTAAACTGCCAACCAAAGCTTGCCGTGTAGAATTCCTTAGCGCGTGTCAGATCACTGGATACAAACTCAAGGTATTGAATCTGCTCATGTATGAATTTGTTGTCTGTAGGGATAGTGCTCATGATGATTTTATATTTAATATGTGTTAATAGTTTGATCAGGTGTTTTGGTTGTACGACTAAAGCATTAATCCTCTATAAATATAGGAATTTGTCATTCAATTTTTCAAAAATGGTTTCTTCATTATTTAAATTAATGACAGAAAAAGACGAGCTCGAATAGATCAACAAAAGTCATTCATTTCCACATCTGAACAGATCTGGAAATCGCAATGCCACGTAGTGTCGGCTCGCTGAGCAAAATTCCGTTAGTTTGAACTCTGGCCTATTGATGATTTTGATGATTCATACAAAAATTGCAGTGAAGAAACTCGACATGCAATGGCAGATAGCATCGATTGAGATCGTTGAATACTTGCTGTTTACATAGAAAAACCCCCAGAAAGTTGTTTATTCCTGGGGGCATATATTTAATCAGTTGCCTTAATTTTTTTTTTGATTTATGGCGTATTTTGGGAGGGCAGAGTGTCAGTTCCTCCTCCCAATGCACGGTATAGATCTATGGCAGCATTTAGCTTTTCGCGCTTTACGGTAATGCGTTCCAGATCATTTTGAAGAGCATTGTTTTGCGCGGTAATAACTTCTAAATAGTTTGCCATACCACTTTTGTAAAGTAATGCTGCATCGGCGGTAGCTTTGGCCAATGCATTTGATTTTGCATGGATAAGTTGCAGGCGCTGCTCAGTATGTTTAATTTTTGCTAGGGCATCGGAAACTTCGGAAACAGCAACCATGACCGATTGTTTAAACTGCAGGGCTATTTTTTCGCGTTCAATAACGGATATTTCATAGTTTGTTTTTAGTGCTCCTTTTTGAAAAATTGGCTGTGTAATATTTCCAGCGATCGTTTTTACAATTGAACCCGGTAAATCAAACCACTTGTTAAATTGAATCGAGTTGGTCCCAATGGAGGGTGTCAAACTGATCGTAGGATACATCGCAGCCTTGGCAAGTCCCATTCTGCTGGTTGCGGCCACTAAGGCATACTCAGCTGCTCTGACATCTGGTCTGCGGCTTAATAGTTCGGCTGGTACCGCTATTGCAAGCCCCTCTCCAACAATCGTATCATCTAAACTTGCTGTGCGTTCGATATTTTCGGGAAATCCTCCGCAAAGAATACTGAGCGCATTTTCTTCGACCGCCCGATTTTGATGAGCTAAGGGAATCAATAATTCCGCTGTTTTCTTTTGAGCCTCAGCTTGCTCCACTGCGAGGGAGCTCACGAGTGAGGAGTTGTATTGCAACCGGATCATATCAAGTGTACTATCGCTCAGTTGAACATTTTTTTGAGCGATTTTAAGCTGTTCATCCAAGGCAATCAAATTATAGTATGATTGGATTACTTGCACGATAACACGCGTTTTCAACGCGGATAGGTTTTCCTTTTGGCCAAAGAAATTGGCCATAGCTTCCTCTTTCTGCATCTTTGCTTTTCCCCAGATGTCCGCTTCCCAAGAAAGTCTAAGTGTAGCGCTATAATCGTCCATATAGGGCTTCCCAATAAATTGGTCACTCAACGATCCATTCAACGAGTTGCTTGACAACCACGTTCTGTTGGCTCCAACACTTAAATCAGCCGTAGGCAACAGCCCTTTTCTAGACTGCTTATAGGCAAGTTCCAATTGTCGCATATTTAAGAGTGCAACATGTACATCTGTGTTTTTAGTCAATGCTTTCTCTATGAGTGAGGTCAATAGAGGATCCTTTACAAATTTATGCCAGGAGAGCTGTAGTGTATCTGATGTAAGCACTACATCGCTGTTTTTGAAGTTTTCTGGCATCGCAAGGTCCTGACGCATGTATTTTTTTCCTACACTGCATGACGACAACAAAAAGGAAGTGCTTGCTAAAAGTATAATATAGTGATGAAATCTTTTCATGTTAATCGTTTATCTTGTCTATGAGTTTTTTACCCGAAACTTTTTCTTGTAAATATTGGAACACCAAATAAAGCAATGGTATGATGATTACCCCGAGGATAACACCGCTCAACATACCCATGGCTGCCCCGGTACTAATGGAATGGTTGCCTGTAGCCGTTCCGCCTGTCGCGAACATCAATGGCACCATACCGGCAATGAAAGCTAAGGAAGTCATCAAGATCGGACGTAGACGTGCTCTGGCACCCTCTAGGGCTGAATCGAGGAGCGACGAACCTGCTCTTCGCCGCTGTAAGGCAAACTCAACAATTAAAATGGCATTTTTTGCCAAAAGACCAATGAGCATAATCAGGCCGACCTGTACGTAGATGTTGTTATCCAGTCCAATTGCACGTGTTCCCAGGAAAGATCCTATCATCCCTGTCGGGATCGATAGTAGAACGGCCAGGGGAAGTAGATAACTTTCGTATTGGGCTGACAATAGGAAATAGACAAAAAGTAAGCTTAACGCTAGAATAAGTACTGTTTGATTGCCCGATGACTTTTCTTCTAAGCTTAGTCCGGTCCATTCGTAGCTATAGTCTCCAGGTAATTTGTTCAATACATTTTTTTCCAATGTTTCCATGATCGCACCGTTACTAATGCCCGGATTACTGACGACATTTATAGTCAGTGAATTGTATAAATTATAACGGGTTACTGATTCGGGACCGTATACCTTATGGAGTGTGACCAGGGTATTCACCGGAACCATTTCCCCCAGGTTATTTTTGACAAAGATTTCGTTGAAAGCTTCCTTGTCTGTTCTGTAGATACCATCGGCTTTCACCGCTATACGGTAGAACTTGCCGAAACGATTGAAATTCAAAGATTGATCTCCCGCAAAGTAAGTTTGAACCGAAGAAAGCATTTCACTGACATCTACGCCAAGTTGGGCCGCCTTGTCTTCGTCTACCTCTAGTTCCATTTGTGGATAATCTGCTCTGAACATGGTATAAGCGAATTGTACACCTGGTTGTTGCATAATCTGTGCGATAACAGAGTCTGACATGGCTTTGAGTTCTACAGGTGATTTGCCAGCCCTATCCTGCAAGACGAGCTCAGCGCCATTCATCATACCATACCCGTCTACAGGGGGGGAGCGAAAGGCCATTGCATTGCCTTCTTTGACACTGGCTAATTTTTCCGAAATAACTTGGTGAATCTGTTCAATATCGTTCATTTCACCACGCTTCTTTTTATCCTTCAAACGAATGAAGCCTGTTGCGTATGCCGCACTTGAATTATTACCGATCATATTAAATCCGGTGATACTCGTATGGCTTTCAATGGACGGAATATCAGCAAGTAGTTTTTCTATTTTTTCTACGGCTTTTGTCGTTCGATCAAGTCCAGTCCCTGGAGGCATTTCTAGGCTATAGACCACAAAGTTATCATCTTCCATTGGTACGAAACTTTTGGAAGTACTGGTCATGAGGTATCCGGCAACAGCAATGGTTGCGAGGATCAATATCGCGGAAATCCATTTTTTCTTTGCCAGGAATTTTAATGAATCAACATATCGGTTGGTCATGTTTTCGAAACCGGCGTTAAAAGCTTTGAAAAAACGTTGGGAGAACCCCGTTTTCTGCGGCTGTCCACCGTGATTTTCTGTGTGTGTATTTTTAAGCAATAGTGCACAAAGTGCGGGTGTCAGCGTCAATGCATTGATCGCGGAGATCACAATGGCGATCACAAGTGTATAGGCAAACTGCTTATAAAACATCCCAGAAGAGCCTGTCATAAAGCCAATAGGAATAAAAACAGCACACATAACCAAGGTGATGGAGATTACAGCCCCTGTGATTTCACTCATGGCACTATGGGTAGCTTGCTTACCTGTTAAATTGGATGTTTCCATTTTTCCATGAACTGCTTCGACGACGACAATCGCATCATCGACAACGATACCGATGGCGAGTACCAAGGCAAAGAGCGTCAATATATTGATGGTAAAGCCAAACACCAGTAGAAAAAAGAAAGTACCAACGATAGCGACGGGTACGGCGATTGCTGGAATAATGGTCGATCGTATGTCCTGTAAGAATAGAAAAACAACCAAGAAAACCAATATGAAAGCTTCAATTAGTGTAGAACGCACTTGAGCCGTACTTTCATCCAGCCGTTCTTTGGTACTGATCAGTTTAAATATCTTGATTCCAGGAGGAAACGAGCGCTGTGCTATTTCAATCTGTTTATCGATGCCTATTTCAATTTCATTCGCATTGGAGCCAGAAGTCTGGAATATACCGATCGTAACGGTATTTAGACCATTATTTTGGGAGTTACCACTATAACTGATTGAGCCAAACTCTATGCGTGCCACATCTTTTAAGCGTACAATCTGGACACCATTATTTTTGACAACAATATTTTCATATTGCTCCGGAAGATTCTTTTTCCCTTTATATCTGATAACATATTCCAATGGTGCTTTTGACTCTTCACCTAATTTTCCTGGAGCTGACTCTAAACTTTGTTTGGAGATTGCAGCAATGACTTCTTGTGGAACCAGTCCATAACTCGCCATTTTCTGCGGATTTAACCACACCCGCATCGAATAATCTTTGGAACCAAATACCATGGCTTGACCGACACCCGGTACCCTTTTGATCTGTGGAATCAGGTTGATGTTGACATAATTCTGTAAAAATAGTTCATCATATTTTTTGTTATCTTCTGTATAGATATTAAAAATCATGATCATACTATTTTGCTGCTTGGAGGTTGTTAATCCCATTCGGACGACTTCCTGTGGCAGGATCGGTGTAGCCTGTTGTACTCTGTTTTGTACGTTTACTGCTGCTTGATCTGGATTTACTCCTGCTTTAAATACAATACGTACCGAGAAAGTACCATCGTTACTGGCAGTCGATGTGATGTATTCCATATCCTCCACACCATTGATTTGCTCTTCAAGGGGGGTAACAACTGATCTTAATACGGTTTCACTATTTCCTCCAGGATAACTTCCGGTCACCTGCACTGTCGGAGGGGCAATATCCGGGAATCGCGTTTGGGGCAGTCTAAAGAGACCGATTACCCCCAAGATGACAAATATGATAGATATAACAGTCGCCAAAACTGGCCTGTCAATAAATTTCTTTAACATTTTAATCTAAATTTTATAAAGCTTTTAGTATCGTTTGTTTCAAATGTGAATATTGAACTTGTATGACTGTTGTTTGAATTTTTCTAAAGTATCCTAAAGAAATGATTCTTCAGCAGTTCTGTTTTTGTCATTCACGATACACCTTGTTACATGTTGGTTTTTTGAGATGGTTGAACCTGCATTCCGTCGTTAAGCACATCAATTCTATTCATCACAATTTTTTCACCTGCGCTAAGACCTGATTTCAATAAATATGCATTGGCCGTATTCCCCGCGATTTCAATTTGCTTCATTGAAATTTTGTTTTTTTCGCCAATCACATAGACAAAGTAACGGTCTTGGATATCTTTCACGGCAGCCATAGGCACCAACAACACGTTTTCATGTGTTTTTTTCAAGATTACTTTGGCGGATCCGCCGGAACGTAGAATTTTTTCTGGGTTCACAAAGCTTGCTTTAAGAGCCATACTTCCGGTTGTTTTATCAATATTACCGCTGGCTAACTCTACTTTTCCAGAATGGTTGTATGCTGTTCCGTCTGCCAATAATAACGTCGCTTGCTGATTGGTAGATTTGCTGTTCTGATCTTTTATAAAGGCTATAAAATCAGCCTCACTTAATGAAAAATAAACATTTACCGTATTGATTTCCGATAAGGTTGTCAAAGGTGTCGCATCTGCTGCGGTAATTAAATTTCCGATCCGATTTGGAATACGTCCGATATAACCACTCACAGGTGCATTGATCAATGTAAATCTGGCATTTATTTGGGAAGAACCAAGTGCGGCATGTGCTTGAGCAACCTGTGCTTTTGCTGCCGCATAATTTGCCTCCGCAGTCTTTAATTGTAGCTCCGTATATACTTTACCTTCGACAAGGGGTTTGATTTTTTCAATTTCCAATTTAGCGTTCTGTTCCGCAGCTAATGCTGCTTGATAGGCCGCCTTGCTATTGTTTACTTGCTCGTTGTATACCTCACCTTTTATTTTGAAAAGGGTTTGACCCTTTGATACATAGTCACCTTCTTTTACGTAGATCTGCTCAAGGTAACCCGTTACCTGCGCTTTGACATCGACGTTGACAGTTCCCTCTAATGTACCGGGATATTTTTTTTCAGTCTCCGCATGTGTGGGAGATAATTCGATAAAGTCAACAGTAACTGCCTGCTCTTGCGGTTGTTCTTGGTTGCCTCCACAGGACGATAATAATGTTGCTGCTGTAAAAAGTGTAAGGAAAGGTTTTAAAGTCATCGTTCTTTGTGCCATTTTATCATTTTATAATGAAACAAAGAAAAGAATTCTTTTAAGCCATAAGACAAAGAAATCTACCGAGACGTTACAATTGCTCGCTGAAACGTAGCATTTATGGTCTGAATTTTACGATATTAAACAATAATATCTTATTGCATTGAGGATATCGGTTTCCAGCATTGATATTCCTTGATTTATAGGAATAAACTTATTCTACGTTTCCGACATGAAAAAAGAGTGCGCAGATCCGTTTTGGCAAGGCATCAATAATCTAACCAATTTTTCAGCAATTGAGCTTTTTCTCGGCTCACAAGAATTTCTACTTGATCGTTATTTTTAATTTCGATTTTTAGTTTTCCATTGAAGTGGTTATGCAATCTTTTGATCGCATCTATATGGATTACGAATTGTCTATTGGCACGGAAAAATACTTTTGGATTTAATTGTTGCTCAAGCTCTTCCATAGTCTGTGGTACAATTTCGACGGTACCGCATTTGAGTTGTGCGTGGGTAAGTTTAAATTCAGAATAGAAGTATAATATTTCTTCAACGAGAATGGTTTTATAGCCGTCTTTGAAGGGAATTAAAAAACGTAAGCGAAAATCTTTCGGATAGATGAAATCCAATAGACTTTGGATTGGCTGCTGGTTAATCTGCTTATCTTTCAGATGGTCAAGTTTCTGGATCGCATTTTCCAGTTCTGTTTTTTCTACAGGCTTGAGCAGATAGTCTATACTATTGAATTTAAAGGCCCGCACAGCGTATTCGTCAAATGCTGTTGTGAATATAATTGGGCAATCTATTTTTATCGATTCCAATATTTCAAAGCTTAAACCATCGGATAGACGAATATCCATCATGACAAGGTCGGGGAGTTCATTGGTTTTGAACCACTGGATACTATCTGCAATATTATCCAGCACATCCAAAATGACGATGGATGATTTTATTTCTTTCAAAAGTCGCTTTAAACGATCAGCATTGAGTTTTTCGTCCTCGATGATTAATACGTTGGTTATGTTCATTATGCTTGCTCTAAAAGTGGTAGGATAACATTAAATGTTTTTCCATCATTATTAATTTGGGGTTGTAGGTTGGATAACAAATCGTAACGTTTACTGATATTTGAAATTCCGATTCCTGATGATTCAGATACGTTCTCAATGGGGATTAATACATTTTCAACGACAAGTTGATTCTGGGAATTGCTGTATACCTTTATTTTCAGTGGTCTTTTTTTATTTGTCTGATTGTGCTTAAGTGCATTTTCTACTAATAATTGTAAAGTGAGGGGGGGTAATTGGAAGTTTCTTTTGGCTGGATTGACATTTATTTCGAAGTTTACACCGTCACCGAAGCGGTTTTTAATAAGAAAAATATATGAATTTAAAAAGTTTAGTTCTTCTTCGAGTGAGATAATATCCTTTTTGGAATTGACAAGAAGATAACGGTATATTTTGGAGAAGTTTTCTGCATATTCATAGCCTAATTGCTGATCTTCGAGTATGATTTCTGATAATACACTGAGGTTATTAAAAACAAAATGGGGGTCAATCTGTAATTTTAGCGACTGAAGTTCTGTTTCAAGAATGACCTGATCGAGTTTTGCGGCACGCATCGACTCATTCTTCCAGTTGGTGATCAAATGACTGCCAATATTGATACCCATTATCATGAGAGCAATCAATACGCTGATTGTGATATTTTGTATCATCCCTCGTTTTTCCTCTAAAGATGGAGCTATGGTAACGTTTTGAGGGCCAAAATAATATTTTGAAATAAGGTACTCTAGGAGCAAGTTGATAAATAGTACGGCAAGAAGATTAATGACGGTTTCGAGCAGGAGGCGTTCTGTCGGAGTATCTTTCCACGTTAAGAACTTGTCAAGCTTATTATGAACAATGATGCTAAATTCGGAAATGATAAAGCTGTATATGATTGTAAATGTCCATTCACCGATTATTTCGAACATATTCCGTTTAAAATAACCATTCCAGCAACTGGAAAAAGGATCTATAATATAAGCGACTAGATAAATGAGGAGAAAGGAAAGAAAGGTAAATATCAGTCTTTTTTTATTTGTGCTGATTAGATTCTTGTCGTTTTTATAAATCGCTATGTCCTGCATTCTTTTAACTTATGTGTATCGGTGAAATCTATGCAAATTTCGTAATTCCTTTTAGTATTGGGCGACTAATTTCTGCTGAAACGTATAAAGCCCTGACTGAAATATCAATTTGATGCACTCAGACGTATATTGATCTAGACCACGCCGATTATCAAGTGGCGGATAGGGGATAATGAAATAAAGCTTGACGAGGGGATGTCAAGCTTTATAATATTGTACGGTGAAATATCTGTTTCTATTATTATCGTAAAAGGCTATTTCGGTTCTTTGTGTGAAGTTGGTGTATGAATAATATCGAAATAGACGGTTTTGTCATTGGTGTTTGGATAAATTCTATAGGTGAATTCTTGCTTTGTTAACACAGTTATATCGACCACACGGGTAAACAATGTCTCACCAGCTGCATTTTTAGCAACAATTGTTCTTGTCTTACCATCTGCCGATACAGTCCAGTCACCGTGCATTTTGGGCGAATCGTCAAGATTGAACATGGTAAATGTACCATCTGATTTGAAATAGGCAAATCCCACAAAATTGGAAACGTTGGCATCTGTTAATACGACGTTTTCGCCTTTATTGTTCTTTGCATTTGTTGTTTCCCAAGGGGTACTTGCTAATACTTCACTTGGTGTAAGTTGTGGTTCAATCACGGTCTCGTCATCTTTACTGCAGCTCATGGTCAGGAATGTGCAGAAGGCAATACAGACAGCCAATGCAATCTTTTTAAAATCTCTCATTTTATAAAATTTATTATATCACAAAAATAGTCGTATTGTTCCAGTGGCATTTGTTCCTTTTATTCCAAGGTTTGAAGGATTTATAACTGGGCATGAAATTCCCTTGTTGAAGAAGAGATAAAAAATAGGAGAAAACTATATGTTGGCTTAGTTTGGTGTCTTTTCTTATAAAGGATTCAGTTTGCATGGCAGTATAAGAGTGGCTATGCGTTCAAAAAAAACAGGGGACCTTGAAAGGCCCCCCATCTACCAGATATGTATAATAAAATTAGAAAATTGCTTTTGTAAGCGTTAGTTGTTGCTCCAGCCGCCGCCTAAGGAACGATATAGATCAACAACTGCAGAAAGCTCTGCTTTTTTTACCTGAGCGAGTTCAAGTTCACTTTGTAATATATTGCTCTGCGCGGTAATCACTTCCAGGTAGGTGGCCATCCCTGTTTCAAATAAAAGATTTGCATGCTTTGTGGCCTCTTTCAAACGATTCGTTCTATCCAATGTAATTTTTTGTTTTTCTTTCAATTTTTGAATGGAAACTAACGCATCGGAGACCTCCCCAGCAGCTGAAATTACTTTTTGTTTGAAAATCAATACATTTTTCTCTTGTTCGACACGTGCTAACTCATATTGTGTTTTCAATTCCTTACGTTGGAAAATTGGTTGGGTAATACTTCCTGTAATCGCACCAAATAAAGAAGCAGGTAAGTTAAACCAATTGCTGGCTTTGAATGCATTTACGCCAGCTTCGGCACTAATCACCAAGGAAGGATACATTTTTGCTTTTGCGTATTGTTGATAGGCTTGTGAAGCCGTGATCGCGAGTTCCGCTTGTTTAACATCGGGGCGATGGCTTAGCAAATCTGCTGGTATACCTGTTGCTAATTCTTCGGGAAACCGAATATTAGTCAATTTTTCCTCCGTTTTGATCTCTTGTGGTAGTTTTCCACTAAGAATCTGAATGGCATTTTCTTGAATTCTGATCTGCTGTTCAAAGTCAGGAATAAGAGCCGCGGCCGACAATCGTTGTGCATCGACCTGTTCCAATGCAAGCAGGGTAATGTCGCCAACCTCATATTGTTGTTGGACAATACGGAGGGTTGTATCGCTTAATTGTAAGTTTTGCTGCGCGATATCACGCAATTGATAAAGCATCAGAAGCTGATAATAACCTTGTGCAACTTGCGCAATTAATTGGGTTTGAATTACTTTTTTAGCTTCTTCTGTCTGCAGATAGGAAGCTAAAGCAGCAATATTTTGGTTTTTGATTTTACCCCATAGATCAGCTTCCCAGGATAGTCCCAGGGATGCCGTATAATCTTCTACATGATGTTGGCCCAAAAACTGCCCAAGGCTCAGTCCATTCATACTATTATTGGATGGATTGGTGCTATTTCCCCGGATCTGCAGCTGTGCAGTCGGAAGATAGTTTGCTTTTGCTTGCCTCAGACTAAGTTGAGATGCTTCAATATTCTTTAATGCAAGTTGCATATCCAAGTTGTGTTGAATCGCGCTATCAATTAAGGTTTGGAGGACTTGATCCTTAAAAAAATCCCGCCAAGGAATAGAGCCTATATTATTTTCTTGCGGTGCTTTTCCCTGATCACGGTATTGATCAGGGAGGGTAGGGGCAAGGTGTTTATTGCTGACCAACTTATCTGTTTTGCAGGACCATGCAATAAAAGATAAGATGAAAACCGTCAGTAATTTTGTTTTACTATTTATATATTTAAATTTTGCCATGATTTACTAATTGTTTGTATGCACGGGAATTTCCATCGGGACTGCATTATTTTCATGCTGTTTTTGTTGTGGAGCACGTCCTATTTTCTCTTGTATAAATTGAAAGAAAATAAAAAGAATAGGGATTACAAAGAGCCCCAGAACGACTCCCGTAAACATTCCTCCCGCAGCGGCGATACTGATTGAGTGATTTCCTTGAGCTGAAGGACCTACTGCTGTCATCATTGGGATCATACCGACGATAAAGGCAAGTGAGGTCATGATAATTGGTCTCAAGCGTAGTCTTGCGGCTTTAAGTGCGGCACTAGGAATAGAAAGACCCTGTTTACGTCCCTGAATAGCAAATTCTACGATCAAAATGGCATTTTTTGCCAATAAACCAATCAACATGACAAGTGCAACCTGAACATAGATATTGTTGGCAATATCTGTGAAGCTAATTGCTGCAAAGACACCAAAGATACCCGTAGGAATAGAGAGGATAACCGCCAACGGAATGATATAACTTTCATATTGTGCCGCCAGTAAGAAATAGACGAATATCAGACATAGAATAAAAATTAACGTAGATTGTCCTCCAGAAACAATTTCCTCTTTGGTCATACCTGAAAACTCATAGGTGAACCCTGTTGGCAATTGTTTTTTTGCAACCTCTTCAACTGCACGGATAGCATCTCCTGAACTATATCCCGGTTTCGGTATCGCATTTATTCCAATTGAATTGAATAAGTTGTAACGAGACGCCGTTTCTGGGCCATATACACGTTCTAATTTTACCAATGTATTGATAGGAACCATGTCACCTAATCTATTTTTTACAAAAATTCCGTCCATCGAAGTTGGTTCGCTTCGATCCCTAGCATCTGCTTGGACCATAACACGATAATATTTTCCAAAACGATTGAAATCTGAGGCTTGGGCACTACCGAAATAGGCTTGCATAGTCTGTAGGATACTTTTTGTGCTGACACCAAGTTGTTCTGCTTTGATATCATCAACTTGTAGTTCATACTGTGGATAATCCGCTTTAAAGGTTGTGAAAGCCATCATAATTTCGGGGCGTTTCATCAGTTCGCCAATGAATTTCTGACCTATGCCACTGAATTTTCCGAGTTGCCCGCCGGTTCTGTCTTGCAGTACCATATCGAGACCGTCTACGTTACTGAATCCTGGGACAGTAGGGAAGGTAAATACAAAGAAATTTGCACCTTTGACATTTGCTAGCCGTTGATTGACATCAGCCATAATTGCATTGATATCTTTGATTTTACCACGCTCTTCATGTGGTTTAAGGAGGATAAACGCAACACCAGCAGATGGGCTTGTAGATTGTGTTAAGATATTGAAACCAGCAAGGACATTCAATGTTTTAGTAAAATCAGCATGCTGAAGTTGTTTCTCCGCTTCGGCTAATGCGCCAGACGTACGGTCCAAAGAGGCACCAGCAGGCATGGATAATGAAACCGCAATAAATCCCTGATCCTCCGAAGGAATAAATCCTGTCGGCGTTCTGCGTATCATAAATATTGTCAAAAGCAGTGTAATGCCTAATCCAGCAAATGCTACCCACTTATAACGAATCAGGAACCGTAAGCTGCCTAAATAATTTTTCGTAAGGCGTTCAAAGCCAACATTGAATCCTGCAAAGAAACGTTCTTTAAAATTAAGCTTCTTAGTGCCAGGTTGTGCATGATGAGTCGGTTTTAAAAATAGCGCACATAGGGCAGGACTTAGTGTCAACGCATTAATTGCAGAAATAACGATAGCAATTGCTAATGTAAAAGCAAACTGCCTATAAAAGACGCCTGTGGAGCCTTCCATGAAACCGATAGGAAGGAACACAGCAGACATGACCAACGTAATAGATATAATCGCGCCGGTGATTTCACTCATGGCTGAAGTTGTTGCCAATTTAGGCGATAGGTTCTCATGTTCCATTTTAGCATGAACAGCCTCCACGACCACGATTGCATCATCGACGACGATACCGATGGCAAGCACGAGTGCAAACAGGGTCAACAAGTTGATCGAAAAGCCAAAAAGCTGCATAAAGAAAAATGTTCCAACAATGGCTACTGGGACGGCGATAGCAGGTATCAATGTCGATCTGAAATCTTGAAGGAATAGAAAAACAACTAAAAACACCAGTATAAATGCCTCAATAAGTGTGTGTTTTACCTGATCAATAGACTGGTCAAGTGCATCTTTAGTATTGTATAAAACAAGATATTTGACACCTTTAGGAAAACTTAAGGATGCTTTTTCCATAAATTCCTGGATTGCAATCTGAATCTCATTGGCATTTGACCCAGCTAATTGCATGACACCAATATTTAATCCTGCTTTTCCATTGATACGGGTGTGGCTCGCATAGGTGTAAGATCCCAATTCTACCCGAGCAACGTCTTTAAGTTTTAATACCGAACCATCTGTATTGGAGCGGATAATGATATTTTCGTAGTCACTAGGTTGATTGAGTTTACCTTTATATTTGATGACAAATTCAAATGCTTCACGGCTGCTTTCTCCAAATTTACCTGGAGCTGCTTCGACGTTTTTATCTTGAATTGCAGCCATCACTTCCTCGGGCGTCAATTTATAAGCCGCCATTTGATTAGGATTCAGCCATACACGCATTGAGTAGTCTTTACTACCACCGAAGGCCAGTGCTTGTCCAACCCCCGGTATACGTTTGAGCTCGGGGATGATATTGATCTGTGCGTAATTGGTAATAAATGTCTGATCGTATTTACCTTGGTCTTCTGTATAGAGATCCAATACCATGATTAAGCTGTTTTGTTGTTTTGCGGTCGTGATACCGGCCTGCACAACTTCAGCTGGTAATTGGCTGGTTGCTTGGGCCACACGATTTTGAACATTGACAGCAGCTTGGTCTGGATCAGTCCCAAGTTTAAAATATACGGTAATCATCAGAGAGCCGTCGTTGCTGGCTGTGGAGCTCATATAACTCATGTTTTCCACACCGTTGATGGACTCTTCAAGTGAGGGAGCTACAGCGCGAAGGACGGTTTCGGCATTTGCCCCGGGGTACAGTGCCGTTACTTGCACCGCTGGCGGTGCAATATCAGGAAACTGCTGTAATGGCAGTTTTAAGATACCGATCACACCCAATATGACCAGTAATATGGAGATAACGGTGGCGAGTACAGGTCTTTCTATAAATTTCTTAAGCATGTGATTTTTCTAATTATAATGAATTGATGCTATCTCTTGATAAAGCTTGTGGAGTAATCTTTTGTCCGTCCTGAAGTAGGTCAATACCCTTATAAACGATTCGATCTCCAGCATTTACCCCTTTACTTACGAGGTAATTAGCACCGCTTTTTCCAATGACAGTAATTGGCTGTTGAACGACTTTGTTTTCTTTTCCAACAGTGTAAACGAAGATTTTGTCTTGCATTTCAAGTGTTGCTAGCTGCGGTACTAACAATGTTTGTGCATACTTTTTCTGTAGTCTTACCCGACCAGTGTTACCGTTACGTAATACGCCTTCTGGATTATTGAATGTTGCGCGAAGGGTAATA
>Ga0308161_1001446_pt1 | contig 28487 bp, 31 predicted proteins | sample PhyFR2_FD_201034 | JGI IMG/M metagenome (GOLD analysis project Ga0308161, IMG submission 201034) | Phyllosphere microbial communities from UC Gill Tract Community Farm, Albany, California, United States - DLSLF.R2 | ecosystem: Host-associated > Plants > Phyllosphere > Unclassified | place: USA...
TTTGTGATCGTGAGTACAGTTTCGGAAGTTTTAGGGCAAGGGTTCAGTTATCATCCGATTGAATAAAAAAATCATAAAAAGAACAAAGACGATCGTTGTTTCTATCCAATGATCGTCTTTGTTCTTTTTATTGAGAAAAATAGTCTGGGTAGGCTTGTTGCACCACCAATAAGTCATTGTCGATCACATCGATATGTTTTTCTACTAAAGAAGTGATTTTCTTTTCGTCACGGGCTTTTAATGTGTGTAGAATTTCTTGATGATCATTTAAAATGACATCCCAGGATAACGCTTCGACTTCTAAACGCAAATATCGAAACCGATTCAAAGGCAAAATGACCGCTTGCAGCCAATCCCAAACATTTTCCTTATCGGATATTTGGTAAATCAAGTGATGGAAGTCTTCATCTAATTGAAAAAAAGCCTGCTCATCTTTTAATTGCGCATAGGTTTGTTGCAAAATGATCAGTTTTTCTAAATCCTTGAGCTGTTCATTCGTAATGACTGTGCAAGCAATCCTAAAAACTTCTTTTTCTAAAGTTTCACGAACGAAACGAGCTTCCTCGATTTGTTTGGTATTCATACGAGAAACATAGGTGCCGCTTTGAGGAATGACATCGATCAATGCTTCTCTGCGAAGCCGAATCACCGCTTCTCTAATCGGTGTCCGACCTATGGACAATCTTTCTTCTAGGTCTTTTTCTGAGATTTTTTCCCCAGGGATCAATTGTGCTGTGAGAATCATCGATTTGATCGATTCATAGGCTTGGTGTTGGAAATTCGTTGGTTTCATCAGGAACGCTTCTTTCTATTCAATGTCCTTTAAGGAGGCCAAATCGACCATCAACGGCGATTTCTTAAGTCATTGAATCATCAATCAAAATATAAACTAGTATATATTTTGATTGAGTTTTTGTAAAGGGTTGCAATTTTTCAGAAGGTGAACTAAAATACTAATATATCAGTTAGAGAAGGGGGCGTTTATGTGTTTGATTTAAAGGTTTTACATGCAGCAGGGGTTCAACTACCAAAGAAGGACAAAAATGAGGTCATCAAAAATACGAAAAAAGAGCCGCGATGGGTGCATTTTGGTGGAGGGAATTTGTATCGTGCATTTCATGCGGAAGTTGCCCAAACTTTGATTGATCAAGGGTTTCTCGAATCGGGTATTATTGTTTGCGAAACGTTTGATGAAGAGGTGATCGATCAAGTATATACACCATACCAGCAAGATATATTAGAAGTGATCATGCACGAAAAAGGGCGCTTTGAGCAGAAATTATTACAGTCAACAGCTGCAAGCTACTTTTGCCATCCTTCCCGCGAAGAAAGTTATCAAGCAGTCAGAGAGGTTTTTCAAAATAAAGCCTTGCAAATGGTGACGGTCACCATCACGGAGAAAGGCTATGGTTTAACAACAAGTACAGGTGCATATCTAAAATCATTCGAACAGGATATCATTGCGGGACCACATGAAGCAACAAATACAATGAGTATTTTGGTTAGTCTGTTATGGGATCGCTTTCAAGCAGGGGCTGCACCACTGGCTTTGATTTCAACGGATAACTTTTCTCAAAATGGCCAACGATTCCAAAGGGCAATCTTGACGATTGCCCAAGAATGGGTCGCGAAAGGCCATGTTCCACAAGCATTTGTTGCGTATTTAAGTGACAAAGAAAAGATTTCTTTCCCATGGTCAATGATTGATCGAATCACCCCTAATCCTTCGCAAGTAGTCTTAGATCAGCTGACTCAAGCAGGAATCGAAGGGCTGTCATTGATCCGGACCAGCAAAGGAACAAATATTGCCCCATTTGCGAATACAGAGGCAACCCATTATTTAGTGATCGAAGACGACTTTCCTAATGGTCGCCCTGAGTTAGCAAAAGGCGGGGTGATCCTAACGAGCCGAGAAGTTGTTGATAAAGCAGATGTCATGAAAGTAACAACTTGTTTAAATCCATTGCACACAGCTATGTCAATATTTGGTTGTCTGCTCGGTTTTCAGACGATTGCAGAAGAAATGGCAGACCAAGATATTTCTCGACTTGTCAAAGGAGTTGGTTATATAGAAGGATTGCCAGTGGTTGAAGACCCTGGTATTATCCAACCGAAGGCATTTATTGATGAAGTCATTGGGTTAAGATTGCCTAATCCATTGATTCCAGACACCCCCCAACGGATTGCGACAGATACGTCGCAAAAGATGGCGATCCGTTTTGGTGAAACCATCAAAAAATATGCGGAAAATCAACGTGTGGATGAACTACAGTTTATTCCATTGGCCATAGCAGGTTGGCTGCGGTATTTGTTGGCGATCGATGATGAAGGACAATCCTTCAAGGTAAGTCCAGATCCATTGTTGCCAGAATTGCAAGAGCAATTGTCAGCCATCAAAATGGGAGAAGCGATGGATACTGCAGTATATATTCAGCCTATTTTAAAGAATGAAACACTTTTTGGTCTTGATTTATACACAACTGGACTTGGCGAAAAAGTACAAGCTTATTTTGAACAAATGCTGACAGGCCCTGGAGCGGTTCGTCAGACTTTACATGAAACGGTAGGAGGCGTATCAGAACAATGGAGATGACATTTAGATGGTATGGCAAAGAAAATGATAAAATCAAATTGACAGATATTCGGCAGATTCCGGGAATGAAAGGCATCGTTGGCACATTATTTGATATTCCAGCGGGGGAGGTTTGGCCTAAAGACCGGATCGCTTCTTTGGTTGCGGAAGTTGAGCAGACTGGTTTGAGCTTGAAAGTAATTGAAAGTGTGAATATCCATGATGATATCAAAATCGGCTTACCAACGAGAGATCAATATATTGAAAACTACAAAGAAACGATCCGCAATTTGGCTGCTTTCGGAATCGAGGTCATCTGTTATAATTTCATGCCGATTTTTGATTGGATCAAAACGGACCTTAACTATCAGCTGCCTGATGGCTCTTTCACGATGGCTTTTGAAAAGGCAGGTATCGATAAGGATCCTGAAGAAATCGTGAAGGAAGTTGAAGAATCGAGTTCAGGCTATACATTACCTGGTTGGGAGCCGGAACGTTTGGCCCATGTGAAAGAATTGTTTGACGCATATAAGGATGTCGATGACGACAAGTTAAGAGCGAATTTTGCTTATTTCTTGAAAGCAATCATTCCCACATGTGAAGAAGTTGGGATCAAGATGGCTGTCCACCCTGATGACCCACCCTATTCGATCTTTGGGTTGCCGCGAGTGGTCAAGAATCGTGATGACTTAGACTGGATCTGTCGTGTTGTGGATAGTCCGTCGAATGGTATCACATTGTGTACGGGAAGTATTGCGGAGGACCCAAGCAACGATGTCTATCAAATCTTGGCTGAATTCTGTCGCCGGGATCGGATTCCATTTGCCCATGTACGTAATATCAAATATTTGGGAAATGACAAAGATTTTTATGAGGCGCCACATTTGTCTTCTGAGGGGTCATTGGATATGTACAAAATATTAGAAGCAATGTACACCAATGGTTTTGATGGATATATTCGTCCAGATCATGGACGAATGATTTGGGGAGAAACAGGGCGTCCAGGCTATGGTCTGTTCGATCGTGCAATTGGTGCTTCTTATTTACTGGGCCTTTGGGAGGCTATCGATAAAGCAATCGGCAGATAAGAAAGGAGGCGGAGCATATGTTTTTAGACGAAAATTTTGTGTTGAAAAATGATATTGCCAAACAGCTGTATCATGGATACGCAAAGGATCAGCCGATTATTGAGTATCACTGTCATCTTGATCCAAAGGAAATCTATGAAGATAAGTCATTTAGAAATATCACAGAAGCTTGGTTAGCCGGCGACCACTACAAATGGCGATTGATGCGTGCGAACGGGGTGCCAGAAACCTTGATTACAGGGGATGGCTCTGATTATGACAAGTTTGCTGCATGGGCCGAAACAATCGAATTATGTATTGGAAACCCGCTGTACATTTGGACCAATCTCGAATTGAAACGGATTTTTGGCATCGAAGCGCTGCTGACAAAAGAAAATGCAGCCATTATTTGGGAAAAAGCCAACCAAAAATTAACAGAAAAAGACTATACACCAAGACAATTGATCAAAAAAATGAACGTATCGGTCATTTGCACGACAGATGATCCTGTGGATGATTTGCTGTATCATCAACAGCTGAAAAATGAGTCTTTCGCTGTCTATCCGACATTCAGACCAGATCGTGCATTGAACATCCACTTGCCTGAATATACGGACTATTTGCAAAAACTATCCGAGGTTTCGCATACGTCTATTCAAACATATCCCCAATTAATAGCAGCATTAGCGAATCGAATTGCTTATTTCCATCGCCATGGGTGCCGATTATCAGATCATAGTTTGGCACAATTGGCTGATAGTCGCTATGATCAGGAACGAAATAGTGCTATTTTTGCGAAAAAAATGGCGGGTGATCCCTTGTCTAGTGAGGAAATCATGGCCTACCAATCTGGGCTGCTCGTTGAGTTGATGAGGCTATACGCCGACTATGAATGGACAGCACAATTACATTTATCAGCTACGCGAAACAATAGCGGTCTTTTGTTGGCGCATGTAGGACCGGATAGTGGTGGGGATGCTATGGGGGATGGTCGATTGGAAAAGGGTGTCAGTCGGCTGTTTGACCAATTGCAATGCCAGGGCAAATTGCCAAAAACGATTTTATATTCTTTGAACCCGAAAGATTATGTCTCCCTCACTGCCTTGATGGGTTGCTTCCAAGAAGAGATCCAAGGGAAGTTGCAACTCGGATCAGCTTGGTGGTTCAACGATACATACTCCGGTATGCGGCATCAGTTGACGACGTTAGCTGAAGGGGGGATTCTCGGGAACTTTGTAGGAATGCTGACAGATTCTCGCAGCTTTTTATCCTATCCGCGGCATGAGTATTTTCGGAGGATCTTGTGCCAAGTAATCAGTGAGTGGGTAAAAGATGGACAGTTGCCAGAAGACTTGCCATATTTAGGTGAAATTGTAGAAAAAATCGCCTATCAGAATGCAAAAAATTATTTTCACTTTGGACAATGAATATAGGAAACTCACTACAGCGATAAAACCGGTGATTCGGTTTACCGCTGTAGTTTTTTTGATTTACGAATGACGGAATTTCCAGTAGGATACTAAGATAAGCGCTAAATACAGGACGAGGTGTAGTGATTGAATCCATTTTATGAAGAAGTATATGCTTTAGTGGCAAAGATACCATACGGAAAAGTAGTGTCCTATAGCCAAATATCATGGTATTTAGGAAAGATGAATCAAGCACGAGCAGTGGGTCGTGCAATGAAATTAAGTCCCAGTGATTTACCTGCACACCGTGTTGTCAGGGCAGATGGCGTGTTAGTCGGGGCGTCGGCAGAAGACAGACGCGCTGCCTTGATGGCTGAAGGCATTTTGTTCAAATCGAATGGCCGTGTCGATATGAAAGCTTGCAGTTGGCAGATACCCGCTGCTGATTTAGAACAACATTGAGAAGGATACTGGCATGAGATGCTAATGCTAAAGATGGTGAGGAGCATTATTAGAAAAAAGTTATATTAAAAGCTTAATATCCAAGCAAAATAAAAGGCGCGACTCGAAAGAGCCACGCCTTTTATTTTTATCGAAACTAACTTCTCAATCCACGGCCATTTTCGATCAAATACCAACACACGCCATACAGAACGGCAATAAAGAGGACTAGAATGCTGATCGATAAGAGAATAGGAACGTCGATCGTTCCTAAAAAGCCATAACGAAATCCTGAAATCATATAGACGATGGGATTTACTTTAGAAACGGCTTGCCAAATGGGTGGCAGCATACTGATCGAGTAAAAGACGCCACCTAAATAAGTCAAAGGTTGTAAGACAAATGTAGGTACGATCGATACATCATCAAAAGATTGGGCAAAAATGCCGTTCAATAGGCCAGCCAGTGAAAAGAGAATCGCCGTCATAAGTAATGTCAGTACAACGATTGTCCAAGAAAAGACATGGAGTGGCACAAAAAAGAGGGAAATAATAGTCACCAGAATCCCTACCAAGACACTCCGACCTAAGCCGCCAAAAACAAAGCCCCAAATAATGACATGTGTCGGTACCGGTGCAACCAATAATTCTTCAATATTTTTCTGGAATTTTTGAGAGAAAAAAGAAGAAGAGACGTTGGAATAAGAACTTGTGATCGTGGACATCATAATCAAACCAGGCACGATAAATTCCATGTAAGAAAAGCCGCCCATATCACCAATTCGGCTGCCAATCATCTTGCCGAAGATAATAAAGTAAAGAGAAGTGGTGATGACTGGCGGAACCAGAGTCTGGACCCAGATCCGCAAATAGCGGTTGGTTTCTTTGGCCGCTAAACTTTTTAATGCAGTAAAATAAAGACTAAACATGTTTTTCCCCCGCTTCGTGCGCTTCTTCTGTGATTTTCAAAAATAGTTCTTCTAAACGATTGGATTTATTTCTCATTGAGAGGACAGTCACCCCTTGATCGCTAAATTGGCGAAACAAATCGTTGACCCCTTGATCTCGTGCAACTTCAACAGCGATTGTTTGCGGGTCTTCCATTTGGCTGACATAGTCTGTGATCACTGGTGCAGTGGGTACTGGCGCAATATCAAATAAGAAGGTTTCAAATTGTAATTTCGCCAATAGTTTTTTCATACTGGTGTTTTCTATCAAGGCGCCTGATTGGATGATACCGATATTGCGGCAGAGCATTTCTGCTTCCTCCAAATAATGGGTGGTCAAAATAATCGTGGTGCCTTGCTGATTCAATTCGCGTAAAAAAGTCCACATTTCACGGCGCAACTCAATGTCGACACCCGCTGTCGGTTCATCCAAAATCAACAAGCGCGGTTCGTGCATCAATGCGCGGGCAATCATCAAGCGTCGTTTCATTCCGCCAGACAACATGCGTGCCCGAACATGACGTTTTTCCCACAAATTGGCTTGCTTTAAATATTTCTCACTGCGATCTAAGGCTTCTTTACGAGAAACCCCATAGTAACCAGCTTGATTGACCACGATTTGCTGTACCGTTTCGAAGGGATTAAAGTTGAATTCCTGTGGGACTAAACCAATCTGTTGTTTGACTTGAACCAATTCTTTGTCTAAGTCATAGCCAAATACCTTTACGGTACCGGAAGATTTGTTGACCAAAGAAGTGATGATACCGATGGTGGTTGATTTACCAGCCCCATTTGGTCCCAGCAAAGCATAAAAATCGCCTTCTTCAACCGTGAGATCGATGCCTCTCAAAGCCTCAACCCCAGTGGCATAGACTTTGCGTAATGCATTTATTTCTAGTGCATATGTCATGATAATAGAATCTCCTTATGTAAGTGATGCTTTATTGTAGCATTTCTTCGCCAACAAGACCGAATAGTTTGATTTTTCTTAGATAAGTGCACAAAAAAAACGATCGAAACGATCGTTTGAGCAGCATGATCCGTCAAGATTTTAATTGTCGCGTCGCGGCTGTTCTGTCTGCCCGAGCAAATAGTCAACGGATACTTGATACAAAGCAGCAGTATGTAATATAGTCAAAACATCTGGCAGCCTTTCACCCTCTTCATAGGTTAAATAGTCAGTCAAAGGCACATCCAAGTGTTGTGCAGTTTCTTGTGCTGTGAAGCCTAGCTCCTCTCTTAAGTACTTAAAACGGCAGCCTAAAGTATCTAATAAAAATGCTTCCTCTAACGTCACGTGCACGTCCTCCTTTAAAAACAACCAGTATCAACAACCCTATCACCTATTGTATCAACAATCTGTGAATTTGCGAAATGATTCACATGGTTGCTGGTTAGCCCAGTCAAAATAACTGAACAAAAGGCTTGCTCTGGGACGCGTTTCATAGCGTATGCTTAGGGTACAAAAAGAAGGAAGGATTGGTATACATGAATACTTATATGAAAAGAAACGATGAACAATGCTGTTATGTATCTTTGTTTTTTGATGGAGAGAAATTGGTCCTTTCGCAACCAAAAGGTTTTTTGCCTGACACAAAATACGCGCTTTCACTGGCAGATATTTCACATCTGCGCTTTGATGAACACTTCGGTGCGCAAAGAATCGGTTTTGTGTACAAAAATGATTACTATCAATTTTATGCTTGCGGCTTAAGTGTGATAGACTATATGAAAGAACAATTAACCGCGTAAGGAGCATAAGCTATGGCAAATATTCGGGATATTGCAAGAATGACTGGCTATTCAGTATCGACTGTGTCGCGGGTCATTAATAACAATCCCTATGTCAGTGAACAGAAACGACGAGAGATTTTGGCAGCCATGCAAGCCGTCAATTATATTCCCAACCATACGGCACGGGTCTTAAGTGTCGGCAAAACCAAAAATATTGGTGTGATTCTGCCATTTGTCAACCATCCCTATTTTGATGCCTTATTAAGCGGCATCACAACAGCTGCATTTTCTCGTGGCTACAAAGTGACATTGCTGCCGACAAATTATGATCCGCAAGCGGAGGAAGCGTATCTCAAGGAATTTGCTGCGAAAAGCTTTGATGCCATGATCATCACCTCTCGTGCCAATCCCATCGAAGTGCTATTGCCTTATTTGGCCTATGGACGGATCATTTTCTGCGAAAAAATCGCAGCAGTACCAGATGGCTGTACCTATATAGATCGGGAAGGATCCATTCGAGAAGTCTTTGCCTTCTTTCAGGCACAGGGAATCACAAGTATTGGGGTGACCCTAGGCAGAAGCCGCAAACTAAGCAGCAACTCCAAAATCACAGTTCGATTAGCCAAAGAATATTTTCCGGCTTTTTCGGAAGACTTGATTTTTTGGGATAGTCTGACGGAAGAAGATGGTAAGGAAGCCGCGGTCTTTTTTGCAGACAAAGGTGTGGAGGCGATATTTACGAATGGGGATCGTGTGGCTGCTGGAATCCATTTAGCCAAGCCAGACGAATGGCTCGTGATTGGCCGTGATCATTTGTTTATCAGTGATGTATTGCAACTCTCAACGATTGATTATCATTTACAAGATTGTGGCGAAATGGCCGTCCAGTTGGCAGTCAATGAAAAAAGCGGCAGTTTCAAAATTCCGTATACGTTTGTGCAACGCCCAATGGCAAAAAAATGAAGACCTCTTGCATCACTTGTGGGTGACAAGAGGTCTTTGTCTATGCTTCACTTTGTTGCGCTGCTATTTGTTCGCGTATAATAGTCGATCAATTGTTTCAGCAAAAGGGTTGCGCCGGTTCCCGCCCGTTGATCATAGTAAGCGGTAAAGCGAGGATCACTCACGTACATTTCGCCTAAGCCGCGATGGTAATCAGGTGTATAAAAAGGAGCGGCTTGGCTCAGCCATTGTTTGTGCTTCGTAAATGCTGTTTGGGCTTTTTCTGATGAAAGATCTGCTGGATTTTCCTGCAGCAATTCCTTCAATAAGCGCATCAAACTCTCTTCATCGGCGGATAATTGTGCAAAGACTGTCTGCGGCATCTCTTGCCATTTCTTTTGACTGTCTGCAACAGTCTGCGCACCATACGTTTTTCTGGCTTCTTCTCCGTACAAAGTGTCGTTCTCAGCTAATGTATGTTCTTTAAAATATGCAAATTTTTCTTGATCGTTCATTTCCTTCTCTCCTTCGTAAGTGGCAAGTGTGTCAGCCAGTGCTGCCAGTAAAGCGTCGAGCGTTTGTCGCTGCTGTGTCAATTGCTGATAATGGTATTGCAAGGTATGGTGAATCTGCGTTTCGGAACTATCTAGAATCGAAGTGATCGTCTCCAATGGTAGGCCAAAAGCCTTAAAGTATAAAATTTGCTGCAAGCGGTCGGCTTCTTGTATGCCATAGAAACGATACCCATTTTCTGAAACTGCAGCGGGTTTCAGCAATCCGATCTCGTCATAATAACGTAAGGTGCGGCTGCTGACACCAGATAATTTGGCTAAGGTGCTGATACTATATTTCATCATGATTCCTCCTATAGATCGAGCATACAAGTTGACGGTACGAGAAGGTCAAGAAAAATGTTTTACCTTTTTTTGTTGTGCTATAATTATAGCAAAGAAAGGAAGATAACATGCAAATCATTTTTTCTGATATTGATGGCACATTTCAAGAAATGGGACACCCGATCCCAGCAATCAACAAAGAAGCCATTCGTGCCTTGCAAGATCAAGGGGATCATTTTGTTTTTGTTACAGGCCGTGGTGTGGAGCTGGTCCAAGACATGATGCAAGAGGAAGACATCGCTTGTGACGTTATTTTTGGTAATGGCGCTGGTATGATGCTGAAGGGACAAGCACCGATATTGACTCATACAGTTCCGATCACGACACTGACTCGGGTCATTGATATTTTGGAAGCCGCGCAAGTGTTTTATTTTCTGCACACAGATCAAGGGATTCTCTCCCCAGAAGCGCACCGCTATGAAGCACAATTCCAAGCCAGTCGCGCTGCACTGATCGCTGAGTTGGGTGAACGTGGAGAAATGATCGCAGATTATAAGTACAACTTTTTCTACAACGAATGTATCCACCATAAAGATGTTTTGGCGTATATGCAAAATAATCCTACGATCAAGGTCATGAAAATTGAATTAATGGAAGCCTCTGATGAAAAACGGGCTGCATTGCGCACCTTGATCCAAGGAGAAGATGCAGATATCTTCCAATCCTTTGTACAAACCTTAGAAATTGTGGATCCGTTAGCAACAAAGGGTGCTGCGATCCGAGCATTTTTAGCGGATTTTCCTGATGCCAAAAGTTATGGTATTGGTGACGGAGAAAATGACCTGCCGATGTTCGAAGCAGTCGATGTTTCTCTGGCTGTTGCCAATGCAAGTCAAGCAATCCAAGCAGTTTGTGATCGGACCATTGACAGTGCGGAGAATGGCGGTGTCGGCACATTTATTCTAAGTGAATTGATTTCATGAGAGGATGATAGTGATGAAACTGATTGAAACACCTGTAAACCAAAACTTAAATATGGAATCTTTTTATCCGAATATCTCCAAATTTATTTTTGATAAAACAGCTGTGAAGCTGTACAAAATTTACGCATTGGACCGGACGCAAATATTGTATGTCGATACGTATGATCAAATTTCTTTGGTCTTGATCAACAACAAGAAGAAAATCAGCCGTGAAGAAGTGGATACGGTCATCCACCGTTTACTAAAAGTAGACCGAAGTCAAGTGACTGTCAATGTGACGATCCGCAAAGAAATGGAAGCCAAAGGCATTGTTTTTTCACAACCACGCAAAGATATCATTTTGGTTCAACTGCCAATCGCGTAAATGAACATCGATCGATGACAGAGAAAGGGCCAATTGGACTTTCTCTGTTTTTTTGAATTGAACAATATTTTCTGCGTTTTTTGTTTTTTTTGCTATAATGAGAAGAAGTAAGTTAAAGGGAGTAAGACACATGCAGAAATTATTTAAAGATGATACCTTGACGTTGCACACAGATTTATATCAAATCAACATGATGCAGACTTATTGGGAATTGGGTCGGGCAGAATTAAATGCAGTCTTTGAATGCTATTTTCGGGAGATGCCATTCGAAAATGGCTACGCGATCTTTGCAGGATTAGAACGCTTGATCGATTATTTGAATGATTTATCATTTTCAGCATCAGATATTGATTATCTTCGTGAAATCGGCGGCTATCCAGAAGCATTCTTGGACTATTTGAAAGCTTTTAAGTTTTCTTGTACCGTTCGTTCAGCTTTAGAAGGTGATTTGGTTTTCAATAACGAACCAATCATTCAAGTGGAAGGACCGTTGGCGCAAGCGCAGTTGGTCGAAACAGCGCTGTTGAATATGGTCAATTTCCAAACGTTGATTGCAACCAAAGCGGCCCGAATCAAGTCGGTGATTGGTCCAGATCCTTTATTGGAATTTGGTTCTCGGCGGGCGCAAGAGATGGATGCTGCGATTTGGGGCACCCGGGCAGCGTTTATCGGCGGTGCGGATGCAACGAGTAATGTACGTGCGGGCAAGATCTTTGGCATTCCTGCCAGCGGGACGCATGCCCATTCCTTGGTGCAATCCTATGGCAATGACTACGATGCCTTCATGGCGTATGCGCAGACCCATAGAGACTGCGTGTTTTTGGTCGATACGTATGATACATTGCGCTTAGGTGTGCCAAATGCCATTCGGGTAGCCAAAGAGATGGGCGACAAAATCAATTTCCTTGGTGTTCGTATCGATAGCGGCGACATGGCTTACATCTCTAAAAAAGTGCGGGAACAGCTCGATGAAGCTGGATTCACAGAAGCCAAAATCTATGCGTCAAACGATTTAGATGAGAATACGATTTTGAGTTTAAAAATGCAAAAAGCCAAAATCGATGTCTGGGGTGTGGGCACGAAGCTGATCACGGCATATGATCAACCGGCACTCGGTGCAGTGTATAAGTTGGTGGCGATCGAAAATGCCCAAGGCCAAATGATCGACACGATCAAATTATCCAGCAACGCTGAAAAAGTATCCACACCTGGCAAAAAGCAAGTATGGCGTATCACCCGCAAATCTGATGGGAAATCAGAAGGGGATTATGTGACCCTGTGGGAAGAAACGCCGCAAAAAGAAAAAGAATTGTTCATGTTCCATCCGGTCCACACCTTTATCAACAAAACGGTCACGGACTTTGATGCACGACCACTGCTGCAAGATATTTTTATTGAGGGCAAGCAAGTGTATGAGCTGCCTGATCTAGAGCATATCAAAGCGTATGCCACAAATTGTTTGGACTCCCTATGGGATGAGTACAAACGTGATTTGAATCCGCAAAAATATCCAGTCGATCTGTCACAAGAGTGCTGGAATCACAAAATGCGGACCATCGAAAAAGTCCGCAAGCAAACCAAAGGTGAGATTCTGTAGATGTAAGATAACTGATCTGCATGTATAGTGAGTGGCACAATAAAAAATCAAGGGGGCATTTTTATGACATTGCAAAATGAAATTATCAAGGAATTAGGTGTATTGCCAACAATCGATCCAAAAGAAGAAGTACGTAAGAGTATTGATTTTCTAAAAGCGTATTTGCAAAAAAATCCATTCCTGCATACCTTTGTCTTAGGCATCAGCGGCGGACAAGATTCTTCTTTGGCTGGTCGGATCGCACAATTGACGATGGAGGAAATGCGCAGCGAAACCAATAATCCTAACTACCAATTTATCGCTGTACGCTTGCCTTATGGCGAACAAGCTGATGAAGCAGATGCCAAACGCGCTTTGGATTTCATCCAGCCAGATATTTCTTTGCGGGTCAATATCAAAGGTCCGGTGGATGCCGAAGTTGCAGCTGTTGAAGAAGCAGGTCTAGCAGTTTCCGACTTTAACAAAGGCAATATCAAAGCCCGACAACGAATGATCACACAATATGCGATCGCTGGCGAAAAAGCTGGCGCAGTGATCGGTACCGATCATGCGGCAGAAAATATTACAGGTTTCTTTACAAAATATGGTGATGGCGGTGCGGATATTTTGCCATTGTTCCGATTGGATAAACGTCAAGGCCGCCAGTTGCTGGAATACTTGGGTGCACCAGAAGCGCTGTATACCAAAGTACCAACAGCCGATCTAGAAGATGGTAAACCATTGGTTGCGGATGAAGCCGCATTAGGTGTCACTTACAATGATATCGATGATTATTTAGAAGGCAAAACCGTTACTGGTGAAGCACAGCAAACGATCGAAAACTGGTGGAACAAAACACAGCACAAACGTCATCTGCCGGTTACGATCTTTGACGATTTTTGGAAATAAAGCAGTCTGCTAAATCCAGATAAGATCCTTGGAGAGAAATGAGTCGCGAGGGAAATCGGGCGTCAACGCGCCTAGCGACTCTTTTTTACACCAAGGATTTTTTTGCATGCCTGTGCATGTTGCCAGGAGAATTTGCTAACGACAACGACTTTACATTGTTTCCGTGAAAGCATAAAATACGGAGGGAACTAAAAATGGTCAGGGTACAAGGAGGAACAGTCTGAATGAAACAAAAACTCCCTCAATATGGGAAAATCGCTTTAAAAGTGATGGCTGTGATTGGCTTGATCATTTTCAGCAATCTTTTTTTACAGTGGTGTCAAAATAATCTATCGATAAGTCTGGCTCTTAAATTTGCCTTTTCATGGCATACGGAGAAATTCTTTTTGGCTTGCTTGGTTCTTGCACTTGTCTATGGCTTTTTTGCGAGTATCGCAGGATCCTTGCGCATAGGCGGAGTGTTCTATAGTGTCGGGATCGGTATTTTAGGCTATGCCAATTATATGAAGATGTCCTATCGGCAAGAGCCGATTTATCCAGATGACCTCAAAATGGTGACGCAATTTACGCTGTTGCGAACCATGATCGGCAATGGGGCATTCTTATTGGCGATGCTATTAGCCATTGCAGCTATCGTGGCTGTGGGCTGGAGCATCTATCGCAGCCGCAAGTTGAAGCGTAGACAGCAGATTTTCCGAGGGATAGTGCTGATTCTATGTTCTCTGGGGTTGGTCTATGTTTCGCATTTCAACGATAGCACGAATCTGTTGCGTAAAGCTTACAATCGAACAGCCCTTTGGATTCCTTATTCGCAAAAAATGAATTATTACAATACAGGTTTTATTGGCGGTTTTTTGTATAATTTGCGGGTGGATGCGATGGAGAAACCAGCAGGGTACAGCAAAGAAGCTGTTGAGGAGATTGCTGCAAAGTATAGTGCATTAGCGGCTGATACCAATAAGACACGGGACAGTGAAGCGCCCAATATCGTCTATGTGATGAGTGAAAGTTTTTCTGATCCGAGTCATTTAAAGGGCATTACGATTACGGGAAATCCTTTGGAAGATTATTATCAAGTAGCAGATCAAACGATCAGCGGCAAGATGTTGTCACAAAACTACGGTGGCGGGACAGCCAATATCGAGTTTGAAGCATTGACTAGTTTTTCGATGGGGTTGATGAACCCGCAAATGACGACGCCGTATACAATGCTGGTACCGAAATTGACACAATTGCCTTCTTTGGTGTCATTTCTTACGCAAGATGGCTATGGGGCTACAGCCATTCATCCTTATGATACATCGATGTATAAGCGCAAAGATGTGTATGACGTGATGGGCTTTGATTCGTTTTTGGATCAAGATACGATGACCTATACGGACAAAATTGAAAACAATCCGTATATATCGGACGCGTCAGCTTATAAAGAAGTTATGTCTGTTCTTTCAGACGAAGCACAACCACAATTCGTTCATTTGGTGACGATGCAGACCCATATGCCTTACGTGGGCAAATATGATACATTGGATTATCAAGCTACGGGTGACGGGAACATGGATGCATTGGAGAATTATTTACAAGATGTGTCTTACAGCAGTACAGCATTGAAAGACTTTATCTCTGAATTGTCTACGTTGGATCGGCGGACATTGGTTGTCTTCTGGGGCGATCATTTGCCTGGAATCTACTCAGATACGATCAAAGAGCAAAATGATACAGCCACGTTGCATGAAACGCAGTTTCTGATGGTTGATTCTGACGGAGATTTCCAGCAGCAAGAGGTTGCAGTCACCAGTCCGTTTTATTTTGCGCCAACGCTTCTAGAAGAAAGCCAACAGCCGACCAATGGCTTTTATGAATTGTTGTTGGCTTTGCAAGAGGAATTGCCGGCCTTTGAAACTGGACAGTATTATATTGGCGGACAATGGCAAACACAATTGGCTTTGAATAAAGAGACCCAAGAAGTGTATGATGCCTATCAAATGATCCAGTATGATATTTTGCAAGGAGAGCAATATAGTTTGGCCACCGATTTGTTCGGGGAATAAGAAAGAATCACTTCAGCTGTGATGCAGCGAAGTGATTCTTTTTGTTCATTCTAGATTAGACCAAGTTCTGGTATCATCAAAAATCGCTGCAGCATGGTTGGCATCAGCGACGATGGTCTGAGGATAGCCCAGAACGCCAAGCAGTGCGATGGCATTGCGGCTTTTGGCAGCGCCAGTCTTGACTTTATAGTCGAATGAAATACCATCATCAGCTGTGACTTGTTCAGAAAAGTGGATGTTGCGGCAATCCTGTTTGAGTATCTCAGTCAGTTCGATATCGTGGGTCGCGACAAAGGCAAGACTTGGATAGCCGCTGAGCCAGTGGATGATACTGGAAGAAGCGGCAATTCGCTCAACTGTGTTGGTTCCTTTCAAAATCTCATCAATAAAGCAGTAACACCGTTCTTTGGTAGCTACTTGATCCAGCAGGCGTTTGATCGATTTGATCTCAGCGACAAAATAACTATCTCCTTCAAACAGATCATCTTCGACAGCCATTGAAGTAATGACATGTCCTGGTGCCAACGTGAAGGTTTCTGCTACCGCTGTATAAATCGTTTGTGAAAGCCAACAATTGATGGCAATACTTTTGACATAGGTCGATTTGCCGGAAGCGTTGGCGCCAGTCACAAGGGTATTGTGCCCCCAGTCGACATCATTCATGACGGCTTCTTTCAGTAGTGGATGATAAGAACCGCTTGATACGACAGATCCCTCTCGGAAATCAGGGATGCAGGTGATTGGCATATACGTTCGGAAATTCAAGATCGCCGCTGCGACTTCTAACTTTCCTAAGAGATCCCAGAGCCGAATGGCATCGTCGTGGTGCTTGGCTAAAGTGCTAGCCACCGATTGGTAGGAAATGAAAGGCAACATAAAGAAAATATTGATGTATTCAAATAGCATATCGCCGTCACTGCCATCTTTGGCGCGAAAGGACAGCCCAAAACGTGGGATATTCTTTAACGGTTTCAGTGCGTCTTTGACTTCTTGTTGCAGTGGTGTAGCGATTTTAGCGATTTGATTGCCGCTAGCAATCGTTTGTACCAAGTAGCGCATACTGTTCAGTTCTGTTTCCAAGCGGGCTTTTTTGATGGAGTAATAGATCGTATTGAACAAGATACCACCTATAGTCAAGATCAAGCCCACAGGAATCCCAATCGCAAACAAAAGCAGCCCAATGAGCGGCAACAGGCCTAAACAGATAAATAAAGGCAAGGAACCAATCGACGGCGCAGCTTCTTGCGCCAAGTAGGATTTCGAAAAATTATGATCTTGCTTGCCTAAACGGGCAAACGTATACTGCGACTGTTCTCTGGCAGAATGATTTTGCGCAAAAAAAGCAATCAGCTCTTGTAATTGGCTATCTTCTTTGAATTGATAATTGCGCAATTGCTGATAGAGTGCTTCTGATCCGACACTTGAGTAGGTCAGATTGATGGCTTCAAATAAATGAAACCCATCAAGGTCATACCATGTGATATCATCGATTTCGCTATCGAATTGCTGAAAGTTTTTTTCGATCTGCCAAGCTTTCTTCAAACTATCCTCTTTGTCAAACCGCGGTTGGTGGGGGATCTTGCCCCAAGAACGTTGGACATAGCGGCGCAGCTTGATTCGATTCCAAATGTCTAATGCGATGAGCGCCGCGACCACGGCGAGGATGAGCACCAATACTGTGAATTGTGGGATCATGCGTTTTCTCCAATCCTTTGCTGTTCGGTCTACTTGATCGTTTCCGCTGCGTGCGGGTCGATTTCTTTCAAGATATGATAGATTCGTTCAATATCTTGGTTTGTTCCTCTTAATTCGAAGTCAGCCAAAAAAGGAACGGCAAATTGCGTTGCATATTGTTTGGCAGTCAGACAATACTGATAGTTGAAATTTTTGTTGCCACTGCCGATGACACCCAAACAATGCTGGGCATTGTCACCGAAATCGATATATTCCCGCAGCGTTTCAGTCAAAATTTCTTGATCGCCATTATCAACGCCATTCCCGCCTTCTAAATAAGTCGGCACAAAGGCAACGAAGGGTTCTGTTTCTTCTGTCAAGGCGCTGTTGTCATGGATTTCTTTGATGGTCCAATCTGCTTCAACAGTTTGTTCTGCCGCGTATGCCTGCAATCGTTGAACAAACGCGCGGGTATTTCCAGATATTGATATAAATAATAAATTCATTGATGATCACCTTCCCATCACAAGTATACCAGAAACACAGGGGCAAAAAGGTAAAAATTTGTGTGGTTTTTCCTAGCAAAAAACAGGGGTAGAGGATACACTGGTAGAGAAATGAGAGGAGAGAGTCTATGTTTGATCAGATGCACCATATCGCCATCATTGCCAGAGACTATCAAGAAGCCAAGATGTTTTATGTAGATAAACTGGGGTTTGAGGTGATTCGAGAACGCCACCGGGCGGATAAAGGAGATATCAAAATCGATCTTCGTTTTGGTTCCTCAGAGATTGAATTGTTTATCAACCAAAGTGCACCAACAAGACCAAGTTTCCCTGAAGCTGCGGGTTTGCGCCATTTGGCTTTTCATGTGACACACATTGAAGAAGTGGTGGCCGCTTTGGCAGCGAAAGGGATTGATTGTGAACCGATACGTTTTGATACGTTTACGAATAAGAAAATGACTTTCTTTCAAGACCCCGATGGCTTGCCACTTGAATTGCATGAATAAACGATCGTCTATCGGGACAGGTCCGCGTGGTGTTGAAAAAAGCTTGGTTTTTATACTGAAAGTTGTTATGCTAAAAGAGTAGCTAGGAGGAATAATCGTGATAAGATTTGCAAAAAAAGAAGATCGCTTCGCAATGGCTGAGTTGGTCTTAGTGATTTTAAAGGATATGGAGTTGCCTTTTGTCAAAGAAATCGGTGAAGCAAAGACGCTAGAGATATTGGCAGATGCGATGCTGGAACCGAGTTACCGCTATGGGTATACGAGAGCATTGGTCAACGAAATCGATGGCACCGTAGCAGGTGTTGCATTTGGGTATCCAGATAAAGAAGAAGCAACGATTGATCAGCCGTTGGACCGTGTATTAGAACAATATGGATTGAGTAAAGACATGAAGTTATTTATTGATGAAGAAACGATGCCGAATGAATGGTATTTAGATACCATATGTGTCGCAGAAGCGTTTCGTGGACATGGTGTCGGATCTGCGCTATTAGAGGCGCTGCCAAAGATTGCCCATCGCGATGGCTATGATGTGATTGGATTGAGTGTGGATCGCGCCAATCCGAATGCCAAACGACTGTATGAGAAACATGGATTTGAAGTTGTAGCGGAACGGGAAATCAGCGGACACCTGTATGATCATATGCAAAAGAAAACCAGCTGAGCAATCAGCTGGTTTCGTTGTGAAGCCGTAATTCCAAAGGATGATCGGCTTTTTTTTGGCGATTATACAACCAGTAGTCCATGACTGCGGCAATGCAAATACAAACTGGCGCATCCTGGTCATCCGTTACATTTAGGACATAGTAATCCCCCGTCAACAAAGTGGCTTTATCCATTTCCATGATTTTCCGATTGAAATGATGGATGCCATAACGATGATTGTAAATATCGCCATGGACAGCCCAATGTAATTGCTGGATATAGTAAAAGTCCCCAGGCCAATTAAAAATTTTCTGCAGCGTACCGACTTTTTCAAAGTCTTTGTAGATTTCAAAGCGGGTGCCAAAGGTAAAACTGATTTGCTTGATACTGGCTAACAGCTCACCATTCAAACAATAGAGGGACAAGGCATCCCCTTTGGTTCCCCAGCGGCCAACCATCAAAAACAGCGATTTGCCCTTTTCGTCTTTGACGATAGTTCGCGTGATTTTACTCAGTTGTCTGTCTTGAATAAAAAATTCTGACATCCTTCCGCCTCCTTTTGTATCCCAAAAAGCAGTATGTGATTATAAGTTTTCTTCGATCGCACGCATGATCGCTTTCCCAACGCCGGACTCGATGTTGGTACTGGTCAAATATTTCGCGGTCTCTTTGACTTCCAGTTCACCATTTCCCATAGCAAAACTCACACCCGCAACTTGCAGCATGCTCAGATCATTTAGATTATCGCCAATCGTTAACACTTCAGATAAATCGATGCCGCGATCTTTGGCGACATGTGCCACAGCAATTCCTTTTTGGGCATTGCGATGATTGATCTCAATATTGTTTTGACCAGAAGAGGTGACCACTAAGTCACCATAGCCATCAATGACTTGTGTGATCGGCGCCAAGACGCTGTCGCCGTCAGGATGGAAACAAATGATTTTCAAGAATTCTAATTCTTCCAGCAAAAATAGTTCGGAAAAATCAGTGACATAATTGATCGGCAAAAATTCTAACCGAGCGGCAGTCATCGCAATCGCCATTTTGTGGGTCAAATGGGGCATCGCCTCCGCTGTATGGATCGCAAAATTTTCGATCCGTCGTGTTTGGCTTTCTGAATAGATCCCATTGCTGGTTGAGATTTCAAAGTAGATATTTTGTTCTTTCAAAAGATCAATGATAGAGCGGGTTTTTTCGCGATCGATCGGCACCGTAAACAATGAGGTACCACTTGAGTCAAAGACTTGTGCCCCGTTCAAATTGATCATCGCGCAATCTAAACCAGCTTCTTCTAAAGGGGGCAACGCCTCTTTGCGGTTACGGCCAGTTGCAACCATGAACTCGATGCCTTTTGATTGGGCATATTTGATCGCTTGAATGTTTTCTTCTGAAATTTGCATACTGGCATTCAATAAAGTTCCATCCATATCAGATGCAATTAATTTTATCATGTTCAGCGTCCTTTCTGATTGTTTCTACTAACTAGTGTACCACAAAATGGGGTGGAATTTTTTGTCTATGAGTAAATCTTGCGTCATCTTCTATCGGTTTGATATGATGAACAAAAAGGGAGGCGCAGTATGAATCAATCATTACCCCAAGACTGGCAAGAACGATTGGCGGCGAGTTTCGCACAGCCATATTATCAAGAACTACAGCAGTTTTTAGACAACGAGTACGAGACACATACGGTGTATCCACCCAGAGATCAAATCTTTGCAGCGTTGCAATACACGCCGTTTGAACAAGTAAAAGTCGTGATACTAGGGCAAGACCCATACCATGGCCCAAAACAAGCCCATGGACTTGCATTTTCGGTGCAGCCTGGGGTGAAATTACCACCATCGTTGCGCAATATATATCAAGAATTAGCAGATGATCTGAAGGTTACACCACCAATCGATGGCTATTTGGTACCTTGGGCTAAGCAGGGAGTCTTTTTACTGAATACCGTACTGACTGTACGCGCAGGTGAGGCAAATAGTCATCATGGCCGCGGATGGGAGAAGTTGACTGACACGATCATTGAGACGTTAAATCAAAGAGCGCAACCAGTGATTTTTGTTTTATGGGGCAAACCGGCACAAAAGAAAATCCACCTGCTTGATACAGACAAACATATTGTATTGACAGCACCACATCCGAGTCCCTTATCTGCGTATCGCGGTTTTTTTGGCTCTAAGCCTTTTTCAACGATCAACACGGCATTGCGGGATCTCGGAGAAACCCCTATTGCGTGGACTAGTCATGATAAATAAGTGAGAAGGCCTGTTTTGCTGGATATGTGTTAGCGGATTGTGAAGCGCTTAACGAAAGTCGAAAACTTTGACTAGTACAGCATTTTTATCTGTTCTTTTTTTCACTTCTATTGTACAATGTAAGGGTATAAAAAAACTGGAGGTCATTATCCGTGGAATTATTCGAAAGCTTAAAATTTAAAATCGTGCGTCGTCATATCAAAATCGTTTTCCCTGAAGCAACTGATCCTCGTATCTTAGGTGCTGCCAGCCGTTTACGTTCAGAAGAATTGATCGAACCTGTTTTGGTCGGCAATCCTGAAGAAATCGAAAAAGCTGCTGAAGCGCGCGGTATCAACATCGCCAACTTTGAAATCGTTGATCCAGCTTCTTATGATCGTTGGGATGAAATGGTGGAAGCTTTCGTTGCTCGGCGTAATGGCAAAGTAACCAAAGAACAAGCTGAAGAAATTTTGACAGATGTCAACTATTTCGGCACCATGCTTACTTACATGGGCATCACTGATGGGATGGTATCTGGTGCAATCCATTCAACAGGAGATACTGTTCGCCCAGCCTTGCAAATCATCAAAACCAAACCTGGTGTCAGCCGTACGAGTGGGGCTTTCTTAATGGTCCGCGGCCGTGATCAAGAAAAATATTTGTTCTCAGATTGTGCGATCAATGTTAACCCAACCGCACAAGAATTAGCTGAGATTGCTGTTGATTCTGCAAAAACTGCTGAATTATTTGAAATCGATCCTAAAGTAGCGATGTTAAGCTTCTCTACTAAAGGTTCCGCGAAAGCACCAGAAGTAGACAAAGTGGCTGAAGCAACAAAAATTGCCCAAGAATTGGCACCTGAATATGAGATCGATGGGGAATTGCAATTTGATGCAGCCTATGTATCCTCTGTTGCCCATTTGAAAGCGCCTGACTCTGAAGTTGCAGGTAAAGCAACAGTCTTTGTCTTCCCAGACTTGCAATCAGGAAACATCGGCTACAAAATTGCCCAACGTTTTGGTAATTTCGAAGCGATTGGCCCAATCTTGCAAGGATTGAACAAACCAATCTCTGACCTTTCTCGTGGATCAAACGAAGAAGATGTCTACAAACTATCGATCATTACTGCAGCACAAACATTGATGGAAAAATAATCTTGCTTGAAAGCTGCTCCTTCATAGGAGCGGCTTTTTTTATGTTTGTTGCGAGAGAAGGACTGTATCTTTACAAGGATTAGTCAAACAGGCTATACTAACACAAAGCAAATAGAATAAAGGGTGGTAAGAATGATAACCATTGAGAATACTGAGGCAACGCAAGCTTTAGCCATTGTGATCGGGCAAGCAGCACAACCAGGAGATAATTTGGTTTTGACCGGCGATTTGGGAGCGGGCAAAACAACGTTGACGAAAGGAATTGCCAAGGGTTTGGCCATTGACCAACTGATCAAAAGTCCGACCTATACGATTATCCGGGAATACAACCAAGGACGAATACCTTTGTATCATATGGATGTCTACCGCGTATCGTCGGGCGCCGATGCGCTGGGGTTGGATGAGTATTTCGAAGGAGATGGCTTGTCTGTGATCGAGTGGGGCAACCAGCTGGAAGAGGCTTTGCCAGAGACATATCTAGAACTGATTCTTGAAAAAGATGATACAGATCCAGATAAACGGATTGTGAAGTTCAACGCATTTGGCCAACGAGGAGCTGCTTTTTTGACCCGGATCCAGCAACTTTGGGGTGCAGATCATGACTGAGATTCAGTTGGACATTCGAGAAGCACAAGGGGCCGATGCAGCCGGTGTACTAGCAGCCAGCCAGCAATTGGCGCTGGAAACAGACTTTCTGCTAATGGATGACAATGGCTTGGCACTGCCGGAAGCCCTGCTAGCACAAGAGCTTGAGGCATTGGCTGAAGCAGACAACTATATGCTGCTGCTTGCCTTAGATGGGGATACGGTGATAGGCTTGGCATCGATCAAAGGCCATAATGAACATCAGCTGGCACATGTGGGGGAAATTGGTATTTCGATCCTTAAAGAGTATTGGGGATTGGGTCTAGGTACTATCTTATTGGAAGAGTTGCTTGCTTGGGTCAGTGCATGTGGTGTTCTGACACGCATCGAATTAACTGTTCAAGCGAGAAATCAACGGGCAATCGGACTGTATCAGAAATTTGATTTTGTTACTGAAGGGTGTATGAAACAAGCTGTGCAAACAAAAGAAGGCGACAAAGTGGATGTCTTGATGATGGCACGGTTATTTGACTAAACCAGAGGAGGTGCGTATGGAATTTAGAGAAGTGACACAATCAGATGCAACGCAATTGGCACTTTATCGGAAAGCGTTTATGGACCGTGGTGAGGTCATCCATGGCGGTGCAGGATTGGCACAAGCCGCCTCTGCTGCTCAATGGCTGGCAGAGTTGCCGCTTTTTGCGTCGAAAGACACCGTACCGGAAGGGTTTGTTCCGGCCAAAACATATGCTGCTCTTGAAGATGGACAAATTGTCGGCTTACTGAATCTGCGATTGGCACTCAATGCCTTCTTGCGGGGTTATGGCGGGCATATCGGTTACTCTGTAAAACCAGATCAGCGTCAAAAAGGACTTGGCGCAGCAATGCTCAAAGCTGGTCTGCAGCAAGCCAAAGCGGAAGGATTGACAAAAGTTTTGGTAATCTGTGACAAAGAAAATGTCGGATCAGCGAAAGTGATCGAAGCAAATGGCGTGCAATTTGCTGAGGAAATCAAGGATCCTAGTGATGGTGCTCTGTTGCGGCGTTATTGGATCGATTTGATATAGGCGCAACATTCGAATGAAAAGCAGCAACAACCGCAAAGGAACCAGTTTGGGCTCTTTGCGGTTGTTGCTGCTTTAATAGACTGATCAAGGAGACCATATACGGACTCAAGGTCTTTGTGCATCGATTATTTGACCAATACAAGTTTTTTTAGTGGTTCAATGCCAAAATCGTGTTCCTGCCGCAGCAAAATCTGGGCACAGGCACGACTATCTTCTAGGGCATCATGATGATTCAAAAGGGGAATCTGTAATTGCTCACAGACCGTATTTAATTTGTGGTTGGTAAATTCCGGATATAATTTGCGACTTGTACGTACGGTACACAAGGACATGAAGTTGGGCTGAGTCAGTCCATAATAATCCAAGCAGCCAGCAAGGACACCATTATCGAAGCCTGCATTGTGGGCGACCACCAAACTATTTAAATGGTAATATTGTTGGATCTTCTGCCATACTTCTGGAAACTTCGGTGCATCCTGGACATCTTCGGGATGAATACCATGGATTTGGATGTTTTTCCAAAAGAAATCTGTTTCTGGTTGGATCAATGTATAATACTCGCCAACGATCTTGCTGTCTCGTACCATGACCAATGCCAATGAACAGGCACTATGCTTTTGATAATTTGCCGTTTCAAAGTCCATTGCGATAAAATTCATTGCCTTCACCTCACCTGTCATTTTAGCACAAATTCTTTTAGAAAAACGACTCGATCTTGCAGGTTTAGGCAAAATTAAGCAATTGTTCATTGGACGCACGCGAGATGCTTCTAAATGCGGCGTACGGTTTTTAGGATATGGAAAGAAAGAATGATACTGTTTTCACAAATGATGGGCCCATGCTATAATCATAGAAAACGGAGGATGATGATATGGCAAGACCAACAACGAAAGCCGCGTTGATCGAAGCGAGTGACAGCAAATATACCGAATTGATCAACTTGCTGGGATCAATGACACCCGAAGAAATCAATCAACCTTTTTCATTTGATCTTTCCAAAGAAAAAGGCGCCCATTGGCAGCGAGATCAAAACATTCATGATGTCTTGATCCATTTGCACGAATGGCATAAACTGCTGATCGATTGGGTCGTAAGCAATCAACAGGGCGAGGCAAAACCATTTTTGAAAGAGGGCTATAACTGGCGCAATTATGGCCTGATGAATCAAGCCTTTCGGGATGAGAACCAAGACAGCAGTTATCAAGAAGCGTTGGCATTGTTTCAAGCCAGCCACGAACGCGTCATGACGCTTTTGGCTGACTTTACAACGGATGCCTTATTCACAAAAAAGGGGTTCTTGTGGGTAGGCGGCAGCACATTAGGCAGCTACTTTGTATCATCGACTGCTAGTCACTATGACTGGGCAATCAAGAAAATAAAAAAATTCAAGAAAGCCTTAATTGCTGGGTAGGATATCAATTGATTTGCAGGCAATCAAAAAAGCAGCCTAGGCTGCTTTTTGATTAAGATAATTGCAATTCAACTGGACAGTGGTCACTGCCCAAAACATCCGTGTGGATCTTGGCATCCACCAAGCGATCTTTTAAGTCATCAGAAACGACAAAGTAATCGATGCGCCAGCCAGCATTGTTTTTGCGGGCATTGAAGCGGTAGCTCCACCAAGAATACACGCCTTCTAACTCAGGATAAAAGTAGCGGAAGGTATCTGTATAACCAGCAGCCAAAAGAGTGGAGAACTTGGCCCGTTCTTCTGGCGTGAAACCAGCATTCTTTTGGTTGGTTTTCCAATTTTTGATATCGATATTTTGATGGGCCACGTTTAAGTCGCCACACAAGATCACTGGTTTCTGAACTTTCAAGGAATCAAGATACGTGAGAAAACACGCCTCCCACGTCATCCGGTAGTCTAAGCGTTTGAGTTCATTTTGGGAATTTGGTGTATAACAAGTCACCAAGTAGAAATCGGTGTATTCTAAGGTAATCACTCGGCCTTCTGTATCATGAGCAGCTTCACCAATTCCATAACTAACAGATAGAGCAGGTTCTTTGGCGAAAATCGCTGTACCAGAATAGCCTTTCTTTTCGGCATAGTTCCAATACTGATGATAGCCGGGTAAATCAAGTTCGATTTGTCCTTCTTGCAGTTTGGTTTCTTGCAAACAGAAGAAATCAGCATCAAATGCGGCAAATGCTTCATAAAAATTCTTTTTGACGATGGCTCTTAAGCCATTGACATTCCAAGATATAAATTTCATTCTAGGTCCTCCTCAAGTTCTTGCTTCATTCATTTTACCTAAAATTGGCAGAATATCAAAGGCTGGGCTTACTTGATCGCTGCTTCGGCAAGAGGTAGCAACTTTTTCGGGAACATGCTAAAATAAAACAGAATGTGAAAGCGAAAGGAACTTTTTTTGTGAATAAAGAAGAAATGATTACGCAATTTCCTGAAATTGCTTTATTAAAAGATGAACCATTGATGAATTATACGTATACCAAGACGGGAGGGCCAGCGGATATCTTGGCTTTTCCGAAGAATGCTGCTGAAGTCAAACAATTGGTTGATTATTGTCGAAATGAAGGGATACCATGGCTTGTGTTAGGCAATGCGAGCAATTTGATCGTTCGTGATGGAGGGATTCGTGGTGTCGTGATCATGTTGGCGGAAATGAATGAGATTGCGGTCGAAGGAACAACTATCACCGTAGCAGCTGGGGCCAAGTTGATCGATACGACCTATGTGGCACTCCATGAATCATTGACAGGTTTTGAATTTGCCTGCGGGATTCCCGGAAGCGTCGGCGGTGCTGTCTTTATGAATGCCGGCGCTTATGAAGGCGAGATCCAAGATGTGTTTGTTTCTTGTGATGTCTTATTGGCTGATGGACAGATCGTGACTTATCAGCAAGCTGAAATGGACTTTGCTTACCGCCATAGCGCATTGCAAGAGCAGCAGGCGGTGATTCTTACTGCACGTTTTGCATTAGCTGAAGGTCCCCAAGAGCAGATCAAAAAGCGGATGGATGAATTGACGGCATTGCGTCAAGAAAAGCAGCCATTAGAATATCCATCGTGCGGCAGTGTCTTCAAGCGTCCAAAAGGTCATTTCACGGGTGCGTTGATCCAAGAAGCGGGCTTGCAAGGATTGAAGTGGGGCGGCGCCCAAATCTCCGAAAAACATGCCGGATTTATTGTGAATGTGGATCATGCAACGGCCACGGATTATGTCGAGTTGATTGCCCATATCCAAGCAGTCATCAAAGAGAAATTCGATGTGACATTAGAAACAGAAGTACGGATCATTGGTGCACATGCATAAATAGCTTAGGCAAACAGTCATTCCGCTGTTTGCTTTTTTTATCAAGGTTTATCATTTGTAAGGCACATGGGAGTTCGGTACAATAAATGCGAAGGGAAGTGAGTAGAATGAGAAAATGGCTTAAAGTGTTTTTAGTTGTTGGGTTGATGGCTGTATTAGGTGCATGTACCAAGTTGCCGCAGGAACAATTTTCTGAAGCGTTGACAACCAAGCAAGCGTTCCATGGGGGAGACTTTTCGATGACGATCGATACATTCGATATGGGGGATGGTCAAATGTCTGATGAAGCAGCCAATATCTATGCTTCAATGGTCATGTCACAAATCGTTGGAACGAAGGCGACTGGAACTGTTGTGCAAGACCCAGACACGGATGCTGTATCGTTGGATATGACAGTCGGATTTGGCGGGCAAGAACTGCCTATTTCAATGATTTTAGATACTACCTCGGATACGGCATATCTATCTGCTGATATTTATCAAACATTGATGGGGTATGTAGTGGCTTACGGGGACAGTAGTTATCAAACTACACCAGGAGCGACCGATCTGGAAGGCAAATTTATTCGTATAGATGATGCGGATTTAGATAGTTATTTAGAGGGAACAGCAGACACAAGCAAAACGGAAGATTCTACGATCTTGCCAATGCTAGGGACCTTCAATAGTGACACCTTTGCTGACTATTTGAAGACGTTAGATCGAGATTCTTTTGAGAAAAATGGTGACGAGATCAGTCATACCTTCACCAAAGCAGAGTTGACGGATTATCTCACCTACGCCAAAGCGCAAGATCAAGATACACAGATAGATGCGCTGCAATCAGTGCTTGATGCGGTTTCGGAAATCACGATCAAAACCACTGTCAATACGAATAGCAATAAACAAACGATGGTCATTGATCTGGTACAGGCCGATGCATCACAACTCGCACTAGGGATGACAGTCACATTTACCGGCAAAGAGAGTCAGCAATCGGTCACTATTCCAGCTGCAGAAGATGT
>Ga0308161_1001452_pt1 | contig 28353 bp, 19 predicted proteins | sample PhyFR2_FD_201034 | JGI IMG/M metagenome (GOLD analysis project Ga0308161, IMG submission 201034) | Phyllosphere microbial communities from UC Gill Tract Community Farm, Albany, California, United States - DLSLF.R2 | ecosystem: Host-associated > Plants > Phyllosphere > Unclassified | place: USA...
TTAATAATTAAATTATTACGATTGGTGTTTATTAAATAAGAAACATATCATGATTTCAAATAAAAGAAGGATGCTTTAAATGAACTTTACCTTAAATTCCCAAAACTCATTACCAGACGATGCTACCCAAGGATGTTTAATTGGTCGTGCGTGGATCCCAAATCAAATTGCTGGCCCTTCACCTATTATTTTAAAAGGTAATCAGGTTTTTGATATTTCAGAGAAGTTTCACACGATTTCTCAGTTGCTTGAAAGTTCAGATCCTTTAAACGCTTTATCTGAAATTGAAGGGAAATTAATCGGGTCAATTGATGAGTTATTTGCAAATACGGTGGCTGAACCAGATACAAATAAAGCGTATTTTTTAGCCCCTATTGATTTACAAGTGATTAAAGCGGCTGGTGTAACCTTTGCAGCAAGCATGTTAGAGCGCGTCATTGAAGAACAAGCTGGTGGCGATGCAAAAAAAGCTCAATCCATTCGTGAAGTTGTGCAGAATGTGATTGGCGATAATTTAAAAACAATCGAACCCGGCTCGGATAAAGCGCTTCAGCTGAAAGAATATTTAATTGAACAAAATATGTGGTCTCAATATCTTGAGGTAGGTATAGGAATAGATGCAGAAATTTTTACCAAAGCACCTGTTTTAGCAGCCGTGGGAACGGGTCAAAATATTGGTATTCACCCTAAGTCTGAGTGGAATAATCCAGAACCAGAAGTGGTATTAGTTGCAAATAGCCACGGTAAAATTTTAGGCGCAACCTTAGGCAATGACGTTAATTTACGGGACTTTGAAGGTCGTAGTGCTTTGCTCTTAAGTAAAGCAAAAGATAATAATGCTTCGTGTGCAATTGGCCCATTTATTCGTCTTTTTGATCAGACATTTTCTTTAAATGATATCCGTGCTTGTGATGTTGAACTGCAAATTCACGGTACAGATAACTTTGTACTGAACGGCATTAGCTCTATGTCTCAAATTAGTCGTGACCCAGAAGATTTAATTCAGCAAACGCTTAATGAAAATCACCAATATCCAGATGGTTTTGTATTGTTCTTGGGAACTCTATTTGCCCCGACTCAAGATCGAGAACAAGCTGGCGCAGGCTTTACACATAAGGTCGGTGATGTCGTTCGTATTCATTCACCTAAATTAGGCACTTTATATAACACGGTCATGACCAGTGACAAAGCAACGCCTTGGAATTTTGGAATAAATGCATTAATGCGTAATTTGAAACAACGAGAATTATTATAATTTTCACGTATTATCGATCAGTTGAATTGTAATATTCATTTCGTGAAAAAGTTAAATTTTAAAAAGTATGAGTGAAAGGATCTAAAAATGAATGATCAAGATAAACGGATTTTTTTACGTAGCCAAGAATGGTTTGATGATCCTACACATGCTGACATGACAGCACTCTATGTTGAACGTTATATGAATTATGGGTTAACCCGTGCCGAGTTACAGTCGGGTCGCCCTATTATTGGAATTGCACAAACTGGTAGTGATTTGACCCCGTGCAACCGTCATCACAAAGAATTGGCTGAACGGGTTAAAGCAGGCATTCGTGATGCGGGCGGTATTCCAATGGAATTTCCAGTTCACCCAATTGCAGAACAGTCTCGACGCCCCACTGCTGCGCTAGACCGAAACTTAGCTTATTTAGGTTTAGTTGAAATATTGCATGGTTATCCGCTTGATGGTGTGGTGCTAACAACGGGCTGTGACAAAACCACACCTGCTTGTTTAATGGCGGCTGCAACAACAGATTTACCTGCCATTGTTTTATCTGGTGGTCCAATGCTAGATGGTCATTTTAAGGGCGAGTTAATTGGTTCTGGCACAGTGCTCTGGCACGCACGCAATTTACTTGCAACAGGTGAAATTGACTATGAAGGCTTCATGGAAATGACGACTTCGGCATCACCTTCGGTTGGGCATTGCAACACCATGGGCACTGCACTTTCAATGAATGCCTTGGCCGAAGCTTTAGGTATGTCATTACCCACATGTGCAAGCATTCCTGCGCCGTATCGCGAGCGTGGGCAAATGGCATATATGACAGGAAAAAGAATTTGCGAAATGGTTTTAGAAGATTTACGTCCATCTAAAATCATGACCAAACAATCCTTTGAAAATGCTATTGCCGTAGCGTCTGCTCTAGGCGCATCAAGTAACTGTCCTCCCCATTTAATTGCAATTGCCCGCCATATGGGGATTGAACTGAGTTTAGAAGACTGGCAACGCGTTGGAGAAAATATTCCATTAATTGTAAACTGTATGCCTGCAGGTAAATATTTAGGTGAAGGTTTTCACCGCGCTGGAGGCGTTCCTGCGGTTATGCATGAATTACAAAAATCTGGTGTTTTACATGAAGACTGTGCATCGGTCAGCGGTAAAACAATGGGTGAAATTGCTAAAAATGCAAAAACCTCAAATGCAGATGTGATTTTCCCCTATGAACAGCCACTTAAACATGGTGCAGGCTTTATTGTGCTGAGTGGTAATTTCTTTGACAGCGCCATCATGAAAATGTCAGTCGTGGGCGAAGCATTTAAGAAAACGTATTTATCTGACCCCAATAGTGAAAATAGCTTTGAAGCAAGAGCGATTGTTTTTGAAGGCCCCGAAGATTATCACGCACGAATTAACGACCCTGCTTTAGAAATTGATGAACGTTGTATTTTAGTGATTCGAGGTGCTGGAACAGTCGGTTATCCGGGCAGTGCCGAAGTCGTTAATATGGCCCCACCAGCAGAGTTAATTAAAAAGGGAATTGACTCATTGCCTTGCTTGGGAGATGGCCGTCAAAGTGGGACATCTGCCAGCCCTTCTATTTTAAATATGTCACCCGAAGCAGCGGTAGGCGGTGGAATTGCGTTATTAAAAACTAACGATCGATTGCGCATTGATCTAAATAATCGCTCCGTTAATGTACTCATTCCTGATGAAGAGTTAGAAAAACGCCGTCAGGAATGGCAACCCACTGTGTCTGCATCTCAAACACCTTGGCAAGAAATGTATCGAAACATGGTAGGTCAACTATCAACGGGCGGCTGCTTAGAGCCAGCAACTTTATACATGCGTGTAGTCAACCAAAATAACCTTCCGAGACACTCTCATTAATTTCAGGATATTCGTTATGACCATCATTGGACACAACTTTATTGGCGGTTCTCGTAGTGCTCAAAGTACAAAACTATTAAAAAGCGTGAATGCAACAACTGGCGAATCTCTGCCTTATGAGTTCCACCATGCAACCGCACAGGAAGTGAATCAGGCTTGTGACGCAGCCAGTCAAGCCTTTAAAACTTACCGTCACACTTCACCTGAACAGCGTGCAACCTTTTTAGAAAACATTGCTGATGAACTCGATGCTTTAGGTACAGATTTTCTAGAGGTCGTTTCACAAGAAACTGCCTTACCACTTGCACGTTTGCAAGGTGAACGCGGTCGTACCAGTGGACAAATGCGTCTGTTTGCTAAAGTGCTGCGTCGTGGTGACTTTTTAGGAGCTCGTATTGATACTGCTTTGCCAGAGCGTCAGCCTCTGCCTCGTCCAGACTTGCGCCAGATTAAAATTGGTGTTGGCCCCGTTGCTGTATTTGGTGCAAGTAACTTTCCATTGGCCTTTTCAACCGCAGGTGGGGACACTGCTTCTGCTTTAGCAGCCGGCTGTTCTGTGGTGGTCAAAGCCCATAGCGGACATATGGCCACAGCAGACTTTGTGGCGCAGGCGATTGAACGTGCCGTAGAAAAGTCAAATATGCCTAAAGGTGTATTTAACATGATTTATGGCAATGGTGTGGGTGAACCCTTGGTTAAGCATCCACTCATTCAAGCAGTAGGTTTTACCGGTTCACTCCGTGGTGGTCGTGCTTTATGTGACATGGCAGCAGCACGTCCACAACCGATTCCCGTATTTGCTGAAATGAGCAGTATTAACCCAATGCTGATGTTGCCCGAAGCCTTAAAAAACCGTGGTGAAAAAATTGCACAGGAGTTAGCTGATTCAGTGGTTCTAGGCTGCGGTCAGTTCTGTACCAATCCGGGTTTAATTTTAGGAATTAAATCAGCCGAGTTTACTCAGCTCATTAGCAATCTGACCAATATTATGGGCGGAAAACCTGCTCAAACCATGCTGAATGCTGGAACATTAAAAAGCTATGCGGCAGGTCTGGAACACTTAACCGAGCACCAAGGTATTGAACATTTGGCAGGCCAAACCCAACAAGGCAATCAGGCTCAGCCACAATTGTTTAAAGCTGATGTTGAGTTATTACTGGCTGGTGACCAGCTTCTGCAAGAAGAAATCTTTGGTCCGGCAACTGTTGTGATTGAAGTACAGGACAAAGCGCAACTTCTGCAAGCCCTACAAAGCATGAACGGTCAGCTCACGGCGACTTTAATTGCTGACGAAGCCGATTTAACCGAGTTTGCAGAAGTGGTTCCTGTACTTGAAGAAAAGGCAGGCCGTTTGCTTTTAAATGGTTATCCAACAGGTGTGGAAGTAAGTGACGCTATGGTGCATGGTGGGCCATACCCAGCGACTTCAGATGCCAGAGGCACCTCGGTTGGAACCTTGGCAATCGACCGTTACTTACGTCCGGTGTGTTACCAGAACTATCCGCAAAGTTTATTGCCAGAAGCTTTAAAAGACAGCAACCCGTTGCAGATTTTAAGACTGGTCAATGGTGAGATGACCAGAGATACTCTATAAACTTAACCAAAATTTATATAAGGCTTACTGTAATTTCCTGACGTTTAAAAGAATAAAAGCCCTCTATTAGAGGGCTTTATGTATAAAGCATTAATTTGTTTGAATCTTCATCGAAGGTTAATATGACAGAGTTTTCCCATGAACAATAAATTTCATTAATCCATTCTTGCTATTGAAGACTTAATTTCAAAATCACAACCAGTCAAGAATGTAGCTTTAGATGAAGAGATCATTAAAAACATCGTGAGCAATAGCGATAGAAAGCTCTTCCAAATTTCTGATGATGGAAAACTTATTCGTGCTGTACAGGGTCACTCAACTACAAGTGTAAATATTACTCTTAACAAACTTATACCACCGACTTATTTTTATCATGGTACAGCTCAAAGATTTATAGACTCAATAAAAGAGCAAGGTTTGATCTCAAAGGATCGTCAATATGTTCATCTAACAGAAAATAAAGACACGGCTCTATCCGTGGGAACACGTTATGGTAAACCTGAAATTCTCATTATTAATGCTTTAGAAATGCACAATAGTGGATTCAACTTTTTCCAAGCTGAAAATGGTGTCTGGTTGGTTAAACATGTTCCAGTAGATTTTATTACCTTTCAATAGAAAAAATTATGCTTTCACTCAAATGTGTAAGCACTTTTCAATAATACTAAAAATTGTAAAAGTCATATATGGCATCTTTCCAAGATCTCTTAAATTTCATAGATAACGTCATACTGACCACTTAACTCTTCTCTTAAAGACTTAAACAAGTCCTCTCCTAATAGTTGGAATTTTTTTTCATCCTCTATGGATTTAAAACCAGAATTAATAGGATCATCTAAACATAACGTTTCATCATACATATCAGACCATAAGATAAGCTTATCTATTAATACCTTTGATATTGGTAAATCGTCTGGATCTAAATTAGCTACTAAACCAACTTCATCATATTCCCATAAAGGATAACATTGATAATCTGGCATTAATTTAATTACTTTTTTCATTTTATAACTCTCGTAGGATTCGCACCAACAATAAAACCATTATTTCCTATGGAAATTGCAATGGCTCTTTTCTCACCGTTAATAACTGTTTCATATATTGGTCGACCTGTCCCTTTTCCTTGATAACCTATAATTTTGCCACCTTTAACAGCTTCCATTAATACACTAGGTATATTCTCTGCTTTGACACCGATATTTTCAAAATCCTTTTGATGTGCTTTTAATACATGTAATAACCCAGCTTTTTCATTTCCACTTTCTAGAAAAATAACCTTCCCATCTGGTGCACGAATTGTACTAACTAAATCCTTTTCATTAAACTTAATACTATTATTTTTAAGATACTCTATATCTTTTTGATTTATTTTTTGTCGTATAGCAGGAGTATATTCCTATTTCCCACTTGGCTTGTTGCTCCATAAATCATCATCACGATAAAAATTATTTTCTTTAACCACAGACGAATCTATTGATACTTTCTTAGGTAATACAGAACCACCGATAAGTAAAGTATTTCCTACTACTTCTAAACCAGCAAATGCTCGATCCAAAGCTGTTATTTCTTGATTTGTAAATAATGATCTATCAGCAAAAACATCATGACCACTTTTTAGAGTATTCGCTATTACAGAGGCTAATGCCCCCCCTGAACCAAGTTTCTAGAACTATTCAATTGATTAACTGAGAATACTACTTGATAGTCCGCAGGTAATAATTTAGCTTTCAACACTCCATTATCATTAACCACTAAATAACGTAATCCAGTAACATCATTTGGGTTAGTGATAATTTCCCCTTCCTTATATTTCGGACTACTAACGTTCAAAACTTTTGGCACATTTTGCATTGCTGCTAATGCATTTTGTGTAATAACGCTTTTCTCACATTGTGCATTTTTACATGCTTGTAATGCTTGGAAATAAGAGTTATTTTTTTGTTTATCTATTTTCTTATCTGCTGTTAATACACCCAATAAATTGTTCTCAACAGCATTCTGTCCTACAACACCAGCAATCTGAGCACTAAACGCAGAGTCTCCTACAGTACCTCCAACAGCCACACCTATTGCTGAAGTTAGATCCCGAATACCTGATTTAACATTTTCTGGTAATAAGTTTGCATCGAACTCACCTCTATCATTTTGGTAAGCAGGATTATCTTTATACTGTTTAGTTAGATAGTTTGCGGCTGTTTCGCTAGCAACGGCTGCACTACCACCTGCAGCTGGATTTCCATTATTTACATAAGCTAATACTGCTCCAAGTATTGCATGTGAAGCCATTTGAGCAGCTTTATTCTTATCTTCTCCATGCCCTAAATTCTCGCCTATTAGCTTTGAAGCATATGGAGCTAAGGTATTAGCTACGACTTGAACGTCTGTTTGACCACCAAGTGCGCCTGTGACTGCCATCGTAACTGCATTCAAGGCTCGACTCTTGTCTCCGCCCATACCCCAAGCTTGATTCATATCACTCGCTTTTGCATAGTCAGGTGAATATTGACGTAGATATTCCTCTTGCTTCGCTGAATCAAGGCTTTGGTAATACTTCAGCGCATCACTATCTAACCCTAGTTGATTAAGTACATTTTGCTTTTCAGCATTTTTTGCTTTTTCCGCCTGTTGTTGCTGATTCTGACTATAAGTTCTTGTCGCTGCCGCAATCGTAGAAGTCGCATCCGCTACTGTCTTTTGCTTATCTAAAATAGTTTGTAAGTTCGGTAAAGTCTCAACCACTCTATTTGCTGTAGAGGCGTCGCTATGAATACCCAATTGCTCAACCGTAGTCGTCTTACCCCCAACTTTAATATTCCCTTCACTTAAAGTCGCATAAGTCGTACTGCTGTCTTTGTCAGACTCATGTTGCGGTAAGCTTGGGCTAAAGCTGGTTGCATTACGCCAGTTGTCATTATTGGTTGGTGTTGATGCTTTGCTATCTCCAGTCTTACCTTTACCCAGACTTGTACCACCAGATAGGCTAACTGTAGTCGCATCGTACTGGCTTTGGTTCTCGATATTACTAAAGGTTAAACGGTTCGTGGTCAGGTCATTCTTATCTTTAGATGCAGTCGAAACAATTGCACCACCTTTTAAGTCAACACTATCTGCTTTTACATGGTAACCACCGTCTCCAGCAAATAAGCCAGACTGCTGATTAACACTATTGGAATCACCTGAAGCCTTGCTACTACTAAAATTCCCAGATGCCTGCCAAGCTGTACCAAACGAAGCTTGCAAGCGACCTCCGGCTCCAGTTTGTTTGGTATTTTGCTCAACAGTGTCTTGTAAACTTTCAACTTTGAGCTGACCGCCTACATTTGCATCAATACGGTCTGCTTTTGCCTGTGCTCCACGTAGCGTGGTGTCACCTTTACTGGTTAAGCTGATATTTTTTGCATCCAAAGTCGTTTGGCTATGTGTATTACTGTCTAAATGATTACTACCTTTACCAAAACCAGCCTCACCATAAATGTAAGCACCTGTTTGCGCACCGACAGAGACACCAACACCCACACTTAAGCCTGCATTGCTGTTTTTGCCATCGGCTTTATTTTGGCTTTGACCAGACTCCAGAATAATATTTTTTGAAGAATCTAGATTAATTTTATCTTCTGCTTTTACCTGTGTATTTTGAAGATGAATATCTCCATTAGTACTGGTTAAGTTGACATTGCCTCCAGCTTTTAAGTTGTTTTGTTGCGAAGTGGCATAGCTACTATTTTGCTGTTTTGTACTATTTGAAGTATAACCAGAAACGGTGTCATAGCTCGTATCTCTCACAACCGCCGTAACTTCATTTTTAAGGGTAATCCCCCTAAAAATAAATTAGTCAAAGCATTTGATAAAGCAATGGTTTTTTAGGTAGATTAATATGAGTTATCTTATAAAAATAGGAGGTCATACCCTCCTATTTTTGTATTTCTAGTTATATGTAATATCTAGGGAGTATTACTTTATTTAATTTCTTCACAGAAATTATTTATTAAATTTAATAAATCAAGAGTTTTACATTTTGAGAAAACTACTTTATTAGCTACATTATCTTTGTATTCAAAAAAATGATCAGAATATAAGAACCATGTAAAATAAACTGTATCCTTATTTCTTGCCGCTCTTTTACTAAAATCATCAAATGTTTCTTCTAAAGTTATCCTATAGTTATCAGAAATTACTCCTTCAGGATAAAAAAATATTTCATAATTCTCATCATTGATAGAATTACTATAGTAATAACTATCAGTTAACAAGCTTTTTAGAGAATTGATGAAAGCAACCACATAGGTAGGTGAGTCTAAAGTACCTAAGTACTCGCCTCCTATACATAAACGTAATGGTATTAAATTACCATTAAGATTATTTTCATCGAATTCTATAAAAACTTGATTGTTTCCAATTTTTTTCATTTACCATCAGCCATTTTGATTAAATCAGAAGGTACATCAGAAATTTTGATATTCTGTTCGCTTCCTGAAGATGTTTGCCCTTTTGTTGAACCATTCCAATGATAATTACCATTTCCATCATCTTGGAATCTATGATAAATGGTAGTTCCATCTTTATTTTCAATTGCCCATCTATTTTTAGGATCACTGTCAACTTTTATACTGTTCTCCCATAAATTCACATGATTACTAGGAATTATTGCTTTAGTTGAATTATAAGGCATATTTCCTTCATTCAAATCATGATGTCCTGGATTTTCATAATATTGAATATCCGTTTTTATTACTTTATCTTTAGTAGAAGGCTTTGTTCCTTCAACAATATAATTACCAACTGTATTATTACTTTCATCTTTATGAGTACCTAATATTTTATGGCCTGTAATAGGATTAATATTTCCTATTTCAAATCCTGACTTTGAAATATCAATATCAGAATTATTATTCTTAACAGCCCCTTTACCTATACCACCAACAACAATTCCTGCAGCTGCATTAATTAAATACTTTGCTCCCTGCTTACTATTACTTAATTCATTTGATAAAGATTCATAAGTATCTCGTTCAACTTCAGGGACTTCATTCACATATTGTGGATTTGTTAATTTCTCTACAACATCTGTACTCGTCAAATGCGCCGATGAAGTAAACGCATTCGCCAATACATCTATACTTTTTCTTTATAAGGGTACACTCTTAACTATTACTGCTAACTAAAAAACCCACTTAAATTTAAGTGGGTTTTACTAATATACTTATTTAACGCCTAATCTACAGGTATTTAGTTATTCTAAAATTCTTTAATAATATTTATATACCTTAGCCGAATAAGTAATATCACTTCTTAAACTAAGCTGCAAAAATACTGCCTGATTATGAAGCCTCCAAATTAACTCAACAAAAATGGTTTCAGTTTCACAAAATAAAATATAAAAATTTCTACCAGAAACAATTATAAACATCAAACTTTAACGATTATTTTTTCCTTACTTCCCGATTTAAGATACTCCCCCCACAAATTCAAAATTTTTAAAAATAAATCTGTAGGTATACCACCTCTATAACCTATTTGTATATTAGGCATTATATTAAAAGCTGTTATATTCGTACAGACCTCCGCCTTCCTAAAATAACCATCCCCTATATATTGACATTCATTGCTATTATCATCCAATATATTACTTAATTGAATAAGTATACTTTCAACTTTTTTAATTGTATCAACATTACTGATAAAGTATAAATAATCATCATTACCTTCTAAAAAATTCTCAAACCCTCTATTTTCATCCAGATTATCTAATCTAAATAATTGTGGAACAAGAGTTCCTTCATCACCTTCATATTCTTCACGTAAAGTATAAGAAAATTCTAAAATCATTTTAACCTCAATCATTGTAAAGGCCATCCTCGCCATTGACTAATATTACCACTAGGTGGTACAAACTTAACTTTTACCCCAGAAGGTGTAGTAGTAGGAGTAAAACCTTCTTGTGAACGTAAATTAGCTGGCTTATTTTTAAAAGCCTCTGATAGTTCATATTTCAATCTTGCTTCCGACCATCCTTGAGGAAAAAATGTCGAGCCATTAGGTTGACCTTGTTTATCCTTTTCTACCTCATTGGCAAATTTAAGACTGGCTATTGCTGCTAATTAAAAACCCACTTAAAATTAAATGGGTTTTTTAATTTACTTATTTAAAATCTAATCTACAGCATTTACCCATTCTAAAAACTCTTTAATAATATTTAATAAACAAGATATTGACACCTTACCCGAATAAATAATATCACTTCTTAAACCAAGATAAGAAAATACTGTTTGATGATGAAGTCTCCAAATAAATTCAACAAAACCTGATTCAGATTCATAAAAGAAAATATCAAAATCATCAAAGGAGTCACCTAAGCTTGCCATATATTTTCCAGTTGTATTAGGATTTAAGAAATAATCATATTTTCCTTCTGTACTTAGTTTTATTTTCTCTAAGTCAAGCTTTTCTGGATTAACAATTCTATTAAGACTTGCTTTAAACGTTGGAATATAAGTACCATCCTCTAATGTACCAATTTCAATTCCATTTATAATAAGCACTAAGTTAACCATGAATTTCCTTTGCCTACTATCAGTATCAATACACTTTAAGGCAAAAATACTAGGATCACCAAATAACATTTTATTTCCTCAATATTTCAGGTGGAATTTTGCTAACATCACTTCTATCAACCCCACTTGCCGTTTTACCATTCGTAGAACCATTCCAATGGAAATTACCATTACCATCATTTTGGAAGCGATGATAAACTTTTTTTCCATCTATCATCTCTACTGCCCATCTATTTCCATCAGAAGCTAAAATACTGTTATCCCATAAAGTCTTATGGTTATTTGGTAAAACTGACTTTGTCTTATTATAACCAATTTGATTCCCTCCTTTAGGATCATGATGACCAGGGTTTTCATAATATTGGATATCCGTATTAATTACTTTATCTTTGGTAGATGGCTTTGTTCCTTCAACAATATAATTACCAACTGTATTATTTCTTTCATCTTTATGAGTACCTAAAATTTTGTGACCTGTTATAGGATTAGTGCTACCTATTTCAAACCCTGACTGAGATATATCAATATCTGAATCTTTACTTTTGGTTACTCTTTTTCCAATACCAACACCGATAACGCCAGCAGCTGAATTTATTAAATATTCAGCTCCCTGCTTATCCTTTTGTACCTCATTGGCAAATTTAAGACTGGCATCTTTATTTTCACCTGTAGAATTCTCAAGCTCGCTGATCTTGCCTGGATTCGTCCAATTATTAATTGTATTAACACTTGTATCATGTGCTGCTGCTGTTAATGAGTTTGCTAAGATATCAAAACCTTGTGCAACTTTCTCTCCGACTACGCTATCTACAGCCATTGATTTACCAGATTCAATCACTAAACGTACTGGTCCTGAAATCAATAAACCCACTGCAAGTTGTACTTTTTCTATATCAACTCCTGTAGATTCACTAATATCCTTAATACTATTTCCAAGGTCAGCTACATTACTTAATATCGTCATCCCTAATGTTGTTTGTGAACTAACTTTCGTCTCAAAATCCGTACCCTGAGCATAAATTGTTTCCTGCTCATTTCCTCCTGATTTAGGCTGTCTAAAAATTGTTTCCAAGTTAACGCCTGATTTTTCCAAATCAGTTAACTGATTCTGAATTTCACTAAACTCTTTCGCTGCATAGAAGAAATCTAATTTACTAAATAGTGCTTCAACATCTTGTGATTCCATTCCACGTTTCAGCAGCTCACTTGCAACACTATTACCAACCACACCAACTTCTTTATATTCACTTGGTAAGTTATAAAGTTTTGCCTGAATATTATTTAATGTCTGTAAAGCTTTATCCTTATAAACTCCATCTGGTAATGCTTTCGCCAAATTCTCAGCACTTTGACGGAAGTTCTCTGGTAAATCCTTCTGCTGCTGAATAATCTCCGCTCGACCACTTTCACTCAACAAGCGATGATCTACCGTGACACTACCATTTAACATTCCTGTGGTTTGGTCACGGGTAATCTCTTGGCTATTGTTAATATCTCGGTTAGCTGTAGTTGGAGCACTGGTAACTGATCCAAGCCCCATCGTGGCTTTGGTTAACTGCTCCGTTTCCTGTCCACTGCTTTGTAAACCAAGCGTTGTACTGCCATTCGGATATTTAGATTTTTGACCATCTTTTTCTTGAGTAGTCTTACCAATCGTCGTTGAAACATTTAGCCCACGGCTGCTGTTATAGTTATGGTCTTGAAGGTCTTTGAGCTCTAACGCACCGCTATAATTCAGGCCTTTATGGTCGGTCAACGTACCATCGGCATTCTTGGTCGCATTGGCAATCACACCACCAATATTCGTAACCTGTTTAACACCCATCGCATCTAGATCAGCAGTGTTTTGGGCATTACCAATCAAAAGCTTACTCGTGTTATTGACCCATGCACTGTCGCTACTGCCCTTGCTTTGATTATAACTGGCACTAATATTACTAGCCTTACCAGTCGAACCTACACCGCCACCAATACTGCCACCTTTGCTGCTGTTACTACTTTTCGCCGTATCTTGTAAACTTTCTACATGGATTTGATTGACCTGTAAGTTTCCCCGATCAGCAATGGAAACTTCACCACCCTGAATATTGAGTTTATTCAACTGACCTTCTGTACGGTTTAATGCAACCTCACTGTTCACATGGGTGAGGCTTTCACTTTGTGATTTGCTGGTTTGTTTGCCAATTGAAGCACTTCCACCACCACCATAGGTATAGCTCACACTCTGGCTATTGGTTTTACTACTGCTCTCTTGGGAACTATGTTCTGTACCTGCTGTTACATTTAAGTCTTTAGTTCCATTGAAGGTTGTTATGCCCGTAGCTGTTAAACGACTGCCTTGAATATTTGCATTTTGGCCTTCAGATTTCAGCGTCAGATTATTCAGCTCTAAATTACTTCCTTGCCAGTGCCCTTGAGTCTGGTTGCTATTGGTTGTGGTTTCTATGCGTTCACCATTAGCACCAATGGTAAAACCATAAGTCGCGGAACTGGCAGCTGCCGCGGCGGCTGAAGCACCTACTGCAATTTGCGCGCTGGCTAAGTTTGCTGTAGCCATCGCAACATTCGCTTTGCTGTCATCTAATGCTTCTTTGGTGAGTTTACCTGCTGCATAATCACGCTGTGCCTGACTATAAGCATCTTTGGCGTCTTTCAAAGCCGAAGCTGCATCTTTCACCGCAACCACAGCAAGGGCAGCATCTAAATAGGCATTACGTACACCAACCTCTACACTCGTTTTTTCATTTTTTGTTTTTTCTTCTGTGGTGGTTTTATTTTCATAGCCCCCAATATTGAGCTCTCCTCGACCATGGTCTATCGTGGTATCGCCTGTTGCCTTGATATTCTGTCCTAGAATATCGACGCCGTTAGCACCATTAATACTCAAGTTATCTGTATTAATGCTACCCGCCTTACGAGTCGTTTCAGTCACCGTTAAAGTATTTTTATCTTTTTCAGAAACAAAACCGCCTAAACGAATACTATCTTTATTCAGCTTAGCACCTAGACCTTCAATAGTTTCAGTACTATGGCTACGGCTATCAATATTTTGTTCTTCCGCAGCATTTAACGTCACTTTCTGACCTGATAATGCAACATTTTTCGCTATCAGATCTGCGCTAGTTAATGTCGTTTGCCCAGATGAACCAACAGCAATATTTGCTGCATTTAGACTCGTACCTGTTTGACGAATCTGTTCTGTTCTTTGACTATTTGATTCACCCACTGTCAGTTTTTTCTGCAAATTTAAACCTGGGGCAGCAGCTTCCAAACCTGGCATACCGATAGCAAGGCTTTTCACCAACTCTTTAGCAATACCTCGGTATCCTTTTTGTTGCTCATCCCACTGTTGGTCATGAGTTTCTAAGGTAGATAAAGTCACATTTTCAGGCATAACTGAACCATCAGCTGCTTTCAATGTTCCATCTGCCTGACGTTGCATCAGCGTATTACCGACATAAATACTTTGCCCAGCTTGTACGTCATTGGCTTGTAGCTCAATATTCTTAGCAGCATTAATATCAACAGTATTGCCTGCTTTTAAAGTCGTTTGGGCAACTTCTTGATCGATATAACCAGACTGACGATTATTATAAGTAGCTGCATTCTTTTTCGAAGAAGTCGCACTTGAGCTCTTCTCATCAACTGCTGAAAGCAGATTGACATGACCTTGCTCTGCATGAATCTGAATATTATTTCCAGCATTAGCCTGTACATGAGTGGCGGTAATGTTGCCTTGCTGGCTATTGATAATAATATTCTGACCAGCATTGAGCTGATTTGCCTGTGAAACTGTTTCATGAGCATTATAGGAAGAAGATTTTTTACCTCCAAATGATCCTTTCCACTCAGCCTTACTGTCTACAGAACTTTGACTTAGGCCGTTATCCAGCTGAATATCTTTTTGTGCGAGTAATTCAATATTACCAGCCTGACTGGAAAGCTGGATTGCTTTACCATTAATATTTTGCCCTTGAACAATGAGCGAACCAGCACTCGTAACCTGACTACCGACATCTTGAGTTTTCTGGCTAGTCGCATGATTTTGTGCATCACGGTAAGTTGTAAGTTTATAACCCGTTTGTACTGTGCCAATGTCAACATTACCTACCGTATTGATCACCGCTGCGCCATTGCTGTTATTGAGTTCAGCAGCTTTAAGAACGGTATTTCCAGCAACATCGACAACCAGAGTTGCTTTATTTGGCTGAATCTTATTACCACTACCTACATAGAGCCCAGCAACACGATCCACTCCTGTTGTGCTTGAACCAAAACCACCTACCTGAGTTGTCGATGTTCTTGTCGTAGTCTCAATTTTAAGATTACCACCGACTTTAACAGCCATTGCATCTTTGGCACTGATTTGACCACCAATATTATTGAGGTCTTTTTTCGTGGTGATATCAACGGTATTGCCCTGAATACGGCCCATCAGGTTATTAATATTATCTGCGGTAATTTGAACAGCTTCTCGACCTGCAATGGTTGAACCATTCAGTAAGTCGCCGTTTAACTTAAAGTTAACACTATTACCCGTAAGTAAAGAACCGTCTCCTTTTAAGTCTCCTACACGAGCTTTTACATAAACTTGTGGGACAAGCGCTTTTGTTTTCGTTCCATCTTGTAGAGACACGTCTTTTTCAACTAACCAGACAATATCACTAGTCAATTGCGCAATTTGTGCAGCACTTAAAGCAATACCCGGACGTAAACCATATTGTTTGGCAAAAGTCACCCCGTTATTCATTAAGGCTTTATATTGTTCCTCATCGGAAGCATAACCTTCCAAGAAACGATAGCCAGTTAAATTAGCTATCTGGTCTTGCACCATACGCTGCTCATAAAAACCGTCACCTAGACGTTTTTGTTGTAATGCAGGGTCAAGTCCTAAAGCATTCAGCATATAGTCTGAAGACAACCATTGGTTGTAATTGGTAAAGTTCGGGTCAGTCTCAATGATATAGCTGGCTTTACTATCTGCTCCTGTTCTATACAAGGCGTTATTTGCAACTTTAATATTGTTGTTATTAATGGTACGAATTTCGAGTTGCTCCCCCGTACCAGCTTGATCTGGTGCAGTGGCCTGATCCGAAGTCAAGACACCTGAAACTTGAGAAGCTTTTTGACCTTGTAATTGGTCCAGAACAGAGATTTGAGTAGTATTATCTTTCAGTTGAACATTAGATGAGTTTCCATTTAGCCCTGAAGTTTTAACATCTGTCTTTACAGAAGTCTGACCTGCTGCTTGTAAATCCTTGTTTTGTGCTACACCTGCTTGCTCAACAAAAGTTGTATTAGATGTAGCTGTTAAACCATTAACCTGAGTTGTTTTAGTTTGTGCACTGTTGATAGGTCCGTTAGTATTCTTAGAAACAGCGGTAATATCTTGATTCGTTTGGTTCAACTCATAATGATCAGCGACTTGACCTATCGGCACATCAATTGTTGTTTCAGTTGAAACTTCAAAAGGCCCTTCCCAATCACCCTCATGTTCCCAGTGTTTAAACACTGTTCCCTGATCTACAACTTTTCTGGTCCCGTTTATACCATTAGCTGAAACAATGGTGCCTCCCAAATTAATAAGCTCTCCTCCAGCTAAAATTTGGCTCTTATCATTAAATACCTGTGCACCACTTAAATCCAAATTACCACCAGCTTTAATTTGACCCGGAGCTGATTCAAGGGCTTTGGTTTCATAGGTAATTTCACTATAGGTATATCTCATCCAGTCTTCAAACCAGTTGCCATCATCATACTGGCCATCAAAGGTACACCAAGCATTACAGAATTTTTCTAGGCCATCTATACGTGATACTTCAACATTATCATCGGTTATAAAATGCTTATTAATATTATTAATCTGTGCAGCAGATAAGCGCATATTGCCAAGTGACTCAATCGTTGCACTTTCATTGTTAACCACACTGGCTTGACCTGTCGCTTTACGGTTCTCATCTAAAGCACCACCTAAATATAAGTTTCCGGCACTAAATATAAGCGCCTGACTTGCATAATCTTGCGTATTCGCCAGATTATTCAACACACCTACACCAAGGTTCATATCACCTCGTGAAGCAATAACAGGAGCCTTACCTTGAGTATCTGGTAAGTTATTTAAAGTGTTAGCGCTAATGGCAAGATCTGTACCATAGATACGGCCCGTACCTTGGTTATTTACAGTATCTGCTTTTAGTGTGGTGTAATCACCATTAATCAGCCCAGTGTTATTAATCTGGTCTTGAACTTCAATTTGGGTATCGTGACTTTCAATCCGAGCATTGCTATTGTTGGTTATATTGGCTGCATTTAGTTTTAAAATATTGCCTGCATTGATTTTTCCGTCATTGGTAATATCCAAAGCAGTACTTAAACTAAGATTTTTATTCGCTTGTAGTTGTCCGTCTTGAGTCTGCTTAAAACTTTCTTTCAGTGTAATATTCGCATCACCCAAACTGGCAATCTGACCATCACCCGTAAGCGATTGAGCTGTAATATTTAAATTTTCACCTGATAGTAATTTACCTTTTTGGTTATTAATAACAAGCTGATCACCTTGTAAATTAAGCTGTTTAACGGCGCTGATTTCACCAGATTGGTTATTCAACTGTCCATTAACATTAAGTACAGCATTTTGGTTACTACGGATTGCACCAGACTTGTTATTCAAAGTTTGGGTGCTCAAGTTTAGATTTCCGGCATCAATACCTTGAACAGACGCACTATCAGTCGTTAATGTATTTTGGTTATCTAACTGCTGAGCTACAAGGTCTAGCTGCCCAGCCGCCATGATATGGCTATCTGGGTCTGTTGCCACCAATTTACCTTGGTTGTTGACCTGTTCAATGGTCAACTGCATATCACCCATCGACAAAATCTGACCAGATTGGTTATTTAGCAGTTGGTTTTGACCTGTCCCTTGTAATTTCAGGTTTTGGGTTGCAAGCAATGTTCCTTTGTTATTAATAACCTGATTCGCACTTAAATCTAAATTTTGCCCACTTGCAATGTAACCTTGCGTATTATCGAGAGCACTAAGATTTTTTAAAGTGAGATTAACTTGGCTAAGTAATCCCCCTTGTGTACCGCTATTGGTATTCACCAGATTCTGCCCATTGGTATCAAGCACAAGTGATGTTTTTGCCTGCACAAGACCCTGATCATTATTAAATAGACCAGATAAAATCGAAACCTGATCTGAGCTAATCGTACCTTGTTGGTTAGTGAATGCCTGTTGTTGACTATCTATATTTATCGCTTTTAATGATGTAATTTTGCCTAATTGGTTATTAACACCACCCCCTTTAAGATCAATTAAGCCAGCCGACTGTAATGATCCGGATTGATTATTTAAAAGTGAAGAACCTGCATTAATATTTAATACACCATTCACACTTCCAATTTTACCTTTTGTGTTATTTAAACCATTACTGTTAAGCGTAAGATCCTGTCCCGCTGCCAAAATACCTGTTTCATTATTCAAAAGACCTGTGCTTTGTAGAGTAGCTCTACCTTGCGCATTAATCTGTCCTGATAATGAGTTATCAATTGAGGCAGCTATCACGGACATATCTTGTCCAGATTGAATAATACCAGCTTGGTTTTTTAACGCTTGTGTACCCGCTTGAATAGTTAAATTACCTTGCGTTGCCAGCTTCCCTTGATTGTTAATCAAACCTTGACTATGGATATTGAGGTTTTGATCTGCAACAATTGAACCTTGAGTATTATTAATAGTTTGTTGGCTAGTTAAATCAATTTTACCCTGAGCACCGAAGTGTCCAGCTGTATTATCTACAGATAAAGCTTTTGCCGTTAAATCTGTTTTTGCCTGTAATATACCAGACTGGTTGGTGAGAGCCTGATCCCCAGCATCAATAGCTAATCCGCCTTGAATACTGCCAATCTGTCCCTGATTATTATTTAAACCTTTACCGCTCAAAGTTACATTTTGGTTTGCAACCAAAGTACCTGCTTGGTTATTGATGAGTCCTGCACTAATGATATTTAGTGCATCTTGCGCACTGATTTGCCCTTGCTGACTGTTATCTAAAGTATTCACTTTGAGATTCAAACCAGCACCACTCAGTAAATGGCCTGCTTGACTATTATCTAATGCTCCATTAATTACCAGATCTAAAGCTGAACCACTACCTGACTGAATCGTTCCAGCCTGATTAGTTAAATTCTGACTTGTAATTGTAGTGTGAGCATTCGATGCAATTTTTCCGGCTTTATTGCTGATGTCACCCGTGCTTGTAATTGTATTATCGGTAAGCGCAAGAATAGTGCCTGAATCATTATTCAAACCACCACTTGTGATTTTCAGACTTGTTCCTGCTTGAAGTGAGCCCGAAGTATTTAATAATTTTTCTTTTTTTGCATCAAGGGTTAATGAACCCTCAACACTACCAATTTGTCCACCCGTATTATCCAAGCCCTGACTTTGGATAGAAACGTTCTGATTAGCGGCCATTACCCCAGCTTGGTTATTAATCGCTTGTTGCGATAAAACAGTTAAGGTATCTGTTGCATTAATTTGGCCTTTATTACTGTTATTTATCGAGCCTGCCGTAATTTTTGTCGTGTTGCCCGTCAGTTTACCTGACTGACTGTTATCTAATGCACCATTGATATTTAAAGTAAGATCAGCATTTGTCTCAATTGAACCTCCTTGGTTATTCAGACTTTGCCCCGTAATTTCTATCGCATCACCACTTTGAATTTGCCCTTTAAGGTTATTTAATTTCTGAACTTTTAAGGCCAAATGTTTTTGAGCAGAGATAAAACCAGACTGATTATCTAAATTTTGAGCGCTTAAAGTTAGATCTTGAGCGGCTAGTATCTTGCCTGCTTGATTACTCAAATCGCCTAAACCAGCATCTAATGAGACATTACCCTGAACGCTACCAATTTGTCCTAAATCATTGGTCAGACCCTGACTCTGTGCAGTCACATCTTGTTTAGCAATGATTTGTCCCGATGTATTGTTAACATCTTTACGACTACTTAAAGCAAGCGAGCTTTGGCTATTCATGAGACCAGATTGATTATTAATCTGGTCAGCACTTACAGTTAAATCTTTTTCAGCTTGTAAAGTTCCAGAAGTGTTATTAACTACACCAGATCCTGCATTAATCGCTACGATGCCTTGGCTGCTACCAATTTGACCACTGCTATTATCTAGGCCATTAGAAGTAATGCTGACATCTTGATTAGCAACAATTTTGCCCGATTGGTTATTAATGATTCCCAAGCTAGTCAGAGTTAATGCATTTTGTGCAGAGATGAGTCCACTTAAACTATTATCAATAGAACCAGCTTGAATAACACCATTCTGACCCGCATAAATTTTACCTGATTGACTATTATCAAGTAAGCCTGCCACATCAAGTTGTACATCATAATTAAGAGCAGAACTTAACTGACCACTCTGATTATTAAGGGTAGTCGTTTTTAGTTGTAAACCCGATTGGCTCTGAATAAGACCTAATTGGTTATTAATTTGATCTTTAATCACTAAGGTGAGCGGTTTTAATGTTCCACGCTGAACCATTTGACCTTTTTGATGGCTTAAACTATTCGCAGAGATGTTGATTTGATTAGCCGATGTGGTCGCGCCATCCAACACAATTTGTCCAGCGTCAACAAACAATTGCCCATTTGTTAAAATCTGACCTTGGCTACCTTGCAATTGATTCGCTTTTATATTGAGTTGCTGTGTACCGGCATGAATTAATTTACCATCTTCATTATTTAGAATAGAAGTATTCAGGCTAATTGAAGATGCGTTACTGCTAATTTCACCTGCTTTGTTATTTAAACCATTTACAAAATTTAGAGTAAATTCATTGTTCCCAGTATGCTGAATTTTACCTTGGCTATTATCAAGTTGTTTGGCAGTCAGCAATACATTTTTGGCACTTAATTGCCCTTGCTGATTATTAATAAGATTTTGGCCAACCAACTTGAGTTGGTCTTGAGCAACTACATTTCCGGCCTGTGTAGAGATATTACCAGCCGCGCTAGCTAGCTCAATATTTTGTGCCTGCAATTGACCTTTTGCCGCATCAATATTGCTTTGGGCTTGTACTTTTAAATTACCTCCAGCTAACGTTTGTCCATGTAAACCGACTTGGTCTGCACGAATAGACATATCACCAACATTAGCTAATTTTCCTTCACGATCTAAGCCCGCTGCAATCAATCCACCTACACTATGTTCTACAGTTGAACTGGTGATCTGAACATTTTTTCCAGCTGCCAAAGTACCAGCATTCTGAATATTTTGTCCTGTAACTGTTAAATCCTGATCTGCATAAACACTACCAGTATTTTTAAGTTGATCATGCTGTAACTTTATTGATTTAGCTTGAATCTGGCCTTGAGTATTATCAAGCTGTCCAGCGGTACTATTTAGACTTTGCTGAGCGACAATCGATCCCTGATTGTTATTAACCGTCACATGTTTCTGATTAATTTGATCTGCAAAAATTTGTCCGGCTGTATTATTAAGTGATTGGCTATCCAAGCTTAAGTTGGTTTTAGCCTGAATGAGCCCCTCAGTATTATCAATTGCTTTATTCGCTTTAATATTTATAGATTGGTTTTCTGAATACACAACACCTGACTGATTCTTCAAATCATTTGCTGCGATGTTGACAGTTGCTCCACTTGCAATTTGTCCATCGACATTATTTAGTTCACCAGTTACAGCTAAATTAAGCTGTCCAATCGACTGGATTTTTCCACCTTTATTGTTGGCAGACTGAGTTTGAATATTGAGGGTGCTATTGGAAGCAAGCTGGCCTTGTTGGTTAGTAAAACTTGAGGTTTGGATATTGGCACTTTTAACAGTAAGCTGACCTTGATTATTATTAAAGCTATTTCCTTTAATATTGATAGCACCTAAATTAAGTTGGCCGCCTTGGTTATCTAAACCATTTTGGCTGTCTAAATCTACACCACCATTGGCAACAATTGCACCTTGATCATTATTCAGTACATCTGACACATGGATAAAACCAGTATCGTAAGTTTTTGGAGTTGTATCTACTGGAGTTACAACACCTAAACTTCCACCATCTTTAGATGGATCTGTTGGGACCGTCGGAATACTTTCACCTGTAGATCCCCCCGTACCGCCACCAGTATTACTCTTAGCAATTCCAATTTTACCGCCAAGATTTGTCATTGAGCCTGATTTTAAATCAAGCCCTTGTAAACCAGTCTGTTCGATAGACCCGCTATTTTTTAATTTTGTAGAGTTAATTACTATTCGGGCAGCATTTAACGTACCACTATTGGTAATAGTATTCTGATTTTGAAGATGTAACTCATCAGCACTACTGATTAGACCAGAGTTATTTAGATTTTGACTCTCAACTGAAATTTGTGAAGTTGCGCTACTGATATTACCTGTATTCTGAATTTTTTGAGCTTTAAGTTGCACCTGATCTTTATTTGCAATCAAATTACCACTATTGACCAGATCACCATTTGCATTCAGGGTAAGACCGCTTTGTGTACTGTTAATCGAGCCAGCATTACGAACACCTAACCCTTGCTCTGTCCCCACCAAAAAGATTTTACCAGCATACATTCCACCAAGCTGGCCCACATCTAAGGCAAAGTTCGGCTGAAACGATGTTGTAGACCCTGTAGTTGCTGTAATTTTAGGAGTAACTTGGTCTTTGACTTGAATATCATTTTGTCCAAGTACCGTGTTAAGTTCATTGGCATATAGCCCCGCATTGACCTGTAAGGCACGCGCATAAATATCTGTATAAGGTGTTAAGCTCCCATTTAAACCTTTACCTTCAATCGTGACCTGACCTTCACGAACACGAAATGATTCAAGATAACCTTGATTCATTACCGCTTGTCCAGTTGTTAAAATAAAACGATCTGCGTTAATCACACCACAGCCATCACAAATTAGACCTGAAGGGTTTGCAATTACGACTTGAGCCTGTTTTCCGGCAACTTCAATATAACCTTTAAGCTGACTTGGGTTACTGCTATTTACCTCATTCAAAATAACTTTGGCTTCACCTGTTGCAAGCCATGGGTTGCCTTGTACCCAACCACCCAATTGGGTTTGAGTGTTATTACGCGAGTTATTTAAAATGGCACCTTCTTGACTAACATCAAACTGCGTATAGGTATTCCGCGAAACACCACCTGCACTTGGTGTCTGAATATTGACCTGAGTTGTTCCATTAGCACTATTTAAAATAGTGGGCTGTTGCGATGTAGGAGCGCCTTTGTCTGCAATAATTTGAGTTCCAGCAACACTACTCATTGGTAAGCTGATCACCAATGCCCCTAAATAACCAATAACGGCAAAGTTAAGCGGATTTAGTTTCTTATAATGAATAGGTGGAACAGAAGACGTCACCGAACCTGTTTCCATTGTTCCCTGACTTTGCCCTGCTTGCTTAGTTTTACTTTTTACAATCTCGGCAACAGCAATAAACATACCACGAGCATGACTAAAAATAATACGATAACGGTTTTTATTCATTTTAAAATCTCACTAAATCTTTTTTTAATACAACTCATTGAGTGCTGGATATTTACACCTAAATTAATAGGTCCAGTTCACGCTAAATCCAGTCGTGTAATCATCCGTTTCAAAGCGATCTGGCTTTTTCAACGGTGCTCCGACAAAAGCGTCATAATTCAAATGTAGAGGGGCAATTTGTCCACGCAACCCAATAACGGCACCTAACAAACTAGTGCCTGGTAAAGGGTTTGGATAATGCGCGGTTTTTCCACCCACTTCACCATAATCAATACCTGCATACCACGAATGTGGTTTATTCATGATTGAGCCACTCAGTTCATTGCGAACTAAAAAGCCGTTATCTGCCAACAACGTTTGCTCACCGTCAAAACCTCTTACGGTATAACGGTTTCCAATCGAGAAACGGTCTTGTGGTGTTAAAGGTTTATTGCTGTGTTGGGTACGCCATTCTGCAAGATATTGCAGGTTCTGTTGCCCTACTTTAAAAGGAACTTGTAAACTGGCATTGGCCTGTAAAATCCCGACATGTGTATAAGCTTCACCAAAATCTTCTTCTGGTGCTCTCATTGCATTAAGCCAGCCTGTACCACGTTTATAAGTCACATTACCGCTTAAAGTGGCATTAGAAAAATATTCGGTATGATCAAGACTTGCTTTCCAGCCCGCAGTTTTTCGGCGTTGTACTTCTACTTCGACATCATTAATATAGTTTTGTGATTCACGATACCAACCACCAAAACCTACGGCAGTTTTACGGTGTGCATCGCGATACATAATTCGGGACAAATCTGCACTAATGAGTTCGCTTTTACCACTATATTGATAGGGGTCAGGATACCCAGGGACCGTTTGTACATAGTTAGAACGGCTATAACTGGTTGAAAATAACCAATAATCAAATGGAATGGTATAACTTGCATAAAAGCCATCTGTACCATGCTTACCAGAGCCGCTACCACCTAAGTCATGGTTATAACTAACATAAAACAAATCATTTAAAGTCAATACATGATCAAGTGATAAGGTTGCTGTACCTTGGTATTTTCCAGTAGCATCAGAACCTGAATCATCAATTCCTACATGTAAGCGATAAGGTTTAGCCTGTTGCCATGCAAGAATCACATCACTATAGCCCGGTTCATTTTTTTGTTCTGCTGGCTGGATTTTAAAATCAGCCTCAACTGTGGGTACTCGTTTAAAGTTTTCTAAACCTTGCTCCATATCACGGATATTTAAAAGCTCACCCGACTTCATCGGTAATGCATTCCATAAATGGGCCCGTTTAGAAGTACCCTCAGCAAACTTAATCTGATCAACTCGACCAGGAATAACACGAACGTGTACCGTGCCAGATGCGATATTTTGCTGAGGAAGCAGAACACGAGTTGTGACATATCCATCTGCAATAATTTTGTTTTGAACGAGATCAAGTGCCTGATTGAGACCATTTACCCCTAAACAACGCCCAATAATATTATTCTTGCCAGTAGTAATCACATTAAAATCTGATATGAATTGATGAGCTGAATCACCTTCTAAAAGTATTTTTTTAATTTCAAAACAAGGGGTTTCACTATTAGAGCGTAAATATTGTAACTGCTGAGCAGAAGTTTTATTTTGTTCTTGCCCCAGATTGACATTTACATTGGGCTGGATTTGTTTTTCTAGTGCTGTATCACGTTGTTGTTGACGGTTAGATTGCTCACCCTGAATTCGCTGTCGAATCGGGTCATCAAGGTCTGCTGCATAACTGAAGCCCCCCATTGCCGATAAACAGATAAATAAGATACTTTTATTAAATTTGTTATAGTTCAACATATAAAATCAAACCGTGATTCATATCAATTTAATTATATTTTAACAAAACCTTAACAAAGTGGAAGCATTTTTTATACAGATTGGTCTGTATATAAAGAAATTTTAACGTTATTCATCGGAAAATATTAAAAAATTAATATCAATTTTCACCAAACCCCACCCCAACAAAAAATACTCAAGCAACCTCTCCCGTTCATCTGGTTTATTCGGGTCTAAAAGCTGAATTGCTCCATCAATCGCTAACAAAACATGTGAGCATTTTGTTTTGAAGCATTTACATTGATTGTTAAAAGCAGATTATAAATTTCCTTGATCACCCAGTTTTCGATATTCAACAACCACTTGATACGCCTTTAGATGTGTTTTCGAAATTTCAAAAATAACTTTAAACGGTAAATGATAAAGCCCTTCTAAATCGGCATGTAAAAAATATATTTTCCTAAGTTTTTCAACTAAGGTTAAGTCTTTTTGAACATAAATAATTGAAAGTACTTCCTCTTTTAAACCATCTTTTTGAAAAGTCAGACTCATTTCGATAAAACGTTCTTTTGAGTGAAAATAATTATAAAACGTGGCTTTTGGGACTTTTACTACTTCAATAATTGGGTTTTGTCATTTGAGAATTATAGTATTGAATAAGCCATTAACGGTAGATTTGTGCAATAAGGCCGTTTTAAGTAATAATTGTTAACTTAGTCTAAATAGTTTTGATATCAATCAAGTACCTATATTTATTGAACTTACATAGATGTAACTTCATACAACTTGAAGGTAGGGTCACTAATATATCAGTGTAGATTTAATACGTCTGCTATTACGCGGTACAGATAAAAATCAAAGAAGGAAATAAAATGGCTATTCAACAACAGGACAAACCAGATCAAGAATCTAGCCAGCCAGATCGTCTAAATGATCCAAAAAATCCGCAGCAGCAAATAAACCTACAAAAGCAACCGAACGAACAACCTGAAAATCTACAGAAACAACAAAAGTAAGTTCTAGTCTATTTCTTCATTGGTATTTTTAAATGACTATGCCAATAAGGACAAGGATATTCCTTAAATAAAAAATCATGATATTTATAGGATGCTTTCTGCTACAAGAAATCGGCTTAAATACGTATAAAAAAACCTCAATGAGATATTGAGGTTTTTTTATACATTTGCGATAGTTTTATCAGTTTTGCTGATCTTTTTGCCGCTGTATATCTTTCTGATCTTTCACGTTTTGTTGCCGCTGTTGATTTGGTATATGGTGTTGGTATTGGTGGTTTTGTTGCTGTTGTTGATCCTGTTGGTTTTGCTCGAATTGTTGATCTTGCTGTTTATTTTGGCGATCTTGATCAATCTCTTGTTGCCGGTGTAGATCACTTTTTTGATTAGCCATATTAATTGTCCATTCTTTAATATGATTCATTTTTAAATTTACATCCTTATCATTATAAGGCTACCTACTTCATGTGACATTTTCTTTCATTGTAAATTTTATGATTGAAGATAAAAATATATGACTAATAAAGATGCATTTATTTAAATTTTCTAAAAATATAAATTACATTGACTACTTGATAAAACAAATTTTATTTTAGATTCATAGATTAAAATGCTTTTCTCTCACCCCAACCCCAACAAAAAATACTCAAGCAACCTCTCCCGTTCATCTGGTTTACTCGGGTCTAAAAGCTGAACCATTGCTCCATCAATCACAAACAAAAACATGTAGGCATCTTGTTTTGAAGCATTAACATTGGTTGTTAAAAGCAGATTATAAATTTCCTTGATCAACCAGTTTCGATAGTCAATTACGACCTGATACGCCTTTGGATGTGTTTTCGCAATTTCAAAAATAGCTTTAAACGGCAAATGATAAAGCCCTTCTAAATCGGCATGTAAAAAATAAATTTTCCTAAGTTTTTCAACTAGCGTTAAGTCTTTTTGAACATAAATAATTGAAAGTAATTCTTCTTTTAAACCATCTTTTTGAAAGGTCAGACTCATTTCGATAAGACGTTCTTTTGAGTGAAAATAATTATAAAACGTGGCTTTCGGGATTTTTGCTGCTTCAATAATTCGGTCTACCCCGACATTGTGAAAGCCATGTTTATTAAAAAGATATCTTGCAGAATGAAGCACACTTAAAGCACGAAATGGGAGATCTGAATGTGGCATAGTTTTACCGTTATAAAATAAATTTTTGTTGTATATAAATGAGATATAAAAAGCCTTGACCCTTTTGAGGGTGAAAAAAGGCGTAGCAAAGCCATAAAGACTGTGCTTGGCACATCTCAAGTTTTATTGTTGATAAGTTTTTAAACGAAATGATTTAAAGTTCGACAAGCCTAAAGGCCATCAAACCATTTAAAGATGGGTTAAGTTGTGTCGATATAGCTTTTGGCAAAGGCTGCCAAGAAATAATGAATGTGCAAAGCCAACTCCTTTAAGTATGGAGTTCTGCCGAAACATTATAAATTATGGTGGCAGAACGGAAGTGGGTTGACGGACTGGGTTCGACATCCAGCACACTCGAAAGTGTCCCACTCCCGTCCTACCGCTACGGGAGGGAACGAGGTGTGCACACATGAAACTATTCCTCAGAAGGAATAATCTGATGTGGTCGATCATCGGTCCGTCAAAACCGACTGGCAATGTAGGCCAGCCCGCAAATGGTAATCTGCAATATTTAAGGTGTCAATGTGAAATTGGCTAGAAAATATTTAATTAATTATTGTTTT
>Ga0308161_1001455_pt1 | contig 28298 bp, 31 predicted proteins | sample PhyFR2_FD_201034 | JGI IMG/M metagenome (GOLD analysis project Ga0308161, IMG submission 201034) | Phyllosphere microbial communities from UC Gill Tract Community Farm, Albany, California, United States - DLSLF.R2 | ecosystem: Host-associated > Plants > Phyllosphere > Unclassified | place: USA...
AACGTTCCCCTGGTCAAGTTCTTCCCAATCGCCAAAGGAAACAGAACTCTCCCGCTCCCGCTGCACCACCTCCACCTTCTCGTCCTTCTCCTCCCTCCGAACAAGGTCCTTCGGCTACTCTCCTCGCAGTTCAAGATTCAAAGGCTCAGAATCAACGCAACACTGCCGCTCACAAGCCCCAACGAGGTCAGAAGTCTCAACAAATCGTTGAGAATCAACAGGCTCCGAGGCAAGAACAACAACAACAACAATCTCAGCTTGAAACCGAGATTCAGAAACAAGCAGCTCAATTCGAAGTAGATGCTCAAGCCTTTGCACAAGCTCAAGCTCAAGCGATTCAAGCTTACTACTACACTCAAGCACAATTAGCTCAAGCTTTCGGTGGTCAAGCCTCTCAAGCTGAATTCGTCGCTTCTCAAGCTGCGGCGGGCGCTACTGCCGCCGCTCAACGTGCCGGTCTCGCCGCAACCGCCGCTCTCAGCGCCACTACTCCTCGTTCTTCCTTCTCCGGATTCTCTCAAGCTCAATCCCAGACTCCCAACCTCTATTCTCCTCCTTCTTTCCCCTCAGTCCCGAACTTCGCCTCTCCTCCTCTCGTCCCGCAACCACTTCCCTCCCTCTCGATGCAACACCAACAGCAGCAGCAGCAGCAACAACAACAACAGCAGAACTATGTCGACTACGCGAATCAAGTCGATTCACTCACTCTTCTCAAACTCGCTGGACAACGTCAACTTGGCTTGAGCCCCTTCCCAATCCCCCTCGTCAACCTCCCTCAGCAGCAAAGTGGTAGTTCCTCGATGCCGTCCTCTTCTCGCTACTCGACTTTCGCTACGAACGCCGAGAATCAGAGTTCATTCCCAAGCACGAGTCAGCTATTCGAACAGGAGGAAAGGATGATCGATCAGGACTACAATCGTCAAGCAGTTCCTTTTACGACTGTCGGAAACAGCAATGCCTCGGGAGGAGGGACTGGTTACGACTTCCTTCGTCGCGCAAGTTCGCACGATCGTCGAGGAGAGCACTCTCGTCGCGATTCATCTGCCACCGTTCGTCTCGATCGAGAGGAGGAACGTCCTACTACTCTAGCGAAACCCCCTCAAATAGTCAGGAGGCGTCGTTCAGCCGCACCCGCTATGCCTTATCCCGGTCACTCGCTTCGCAAAGGTTCGACTTCTTCCGTCGTCGCAGTCAACTCGAATCTTCCTCGTTCCGCTGGAATCCCTCAAGTTCGTATCTTCACCGATCCTCCTGCTCCTTCCGCTTCCTCTTCGACTCGTCGCGAATCGACTTCGAACGCTCGCTGCCTCGAAGATCTCGTCAATTCTCAACAACAACTCTCCGACAACTTGAACAAGACGATTCGCCCTTCCGCTGCTGAATCTTCGAACAACTGGAGGCGCCCTTCTCTCTCTCTCGATGAGACTCAGCTCAAAGCCGTTACTGCTAGAGGTCCAGCTTCTCCTGTCGCCCCCGTTGAACCTTCGCAGGTCGAAGTTCCCGTCGTCAAAGCTCCCACTGCTCGTGGTCGTGGAGGAGGAGGAGGACGTAGAAAAGGTCGAGGAGGATCCAAAACTCGCGGTCAACCTGCTCCTGCCTCGAATCAAACCGCTTCTTGATTTCTCTTTGTCCAAATCATTTTCGCTTGTTTCTCTTGCTCGTTTCCCTTTCTTGTTCATCCGATTCTTCTTCATCTTGTTCCTCTCACGCACCTCTCATGTCTTGACGATCCTCACAGTTCTTGCTCGCATTTCTTTATCTCTGTTTCCTCGAATCGTTTTGCAAAACCCCCTCGCTTGCTTCCTCGTCTATCACTCTCTGTCTCACGCCTATCGCAATCGCAAATAACTCTCTTGTTCGCAGTGAACGAAAGAATGAAGGAAAGTTACGAATTGCGAAAGTACAACGACAAAGATTCCTATTTTCCTTAAGAAAGCTAGATTTGTACAGCTTTACTCTTGCTGTTCCCTCTTCGCCAAAGTCACCCTCAAAGGCATCCTGTTTCCTAGAGTTTCTTCTCCGATAAGTAGAGGTCTCATGACGATCGCTGATCGACGCTCAATCTCGAACGGCGGATTCCGTAAAGCGAATTCAAAATCATCGATGAGAGTTGCGAGGATACTGTCAACAGCGACGGAGAGTCAGGAACACACGTAACGATGGACAGTGAAGAGAGGAACTTACGCCTTGAGTTCGAGTAGAGCAAACTTGTAGCCAATGCAACTTCTCGGTCTGAATGAACAGCGAAAAGAGTCAGTCTCTGCGTTTTTAGAAAGGAAGAGAGGAGAGTGCAACTCACCCAGCGAGGAAAGTCAACATTGAGCCCCATACTCCGACTTTGCCTTGAATCTTGTCACCCTCTGCTCCGATCCATCGTTCCGGTCTGAACTCGCTCGCATCAGCTCCGAATACTTCTTTCGAATGGTTGACAGCGGTGATAGGGATGAAAATCGTTTGACCGGCTTTGACAGAGATGTGGGAGATGGTAGCGTTGGGATCTGTGGCGGATTGGATTGGTTTCGAGAGAGGAATGAGATCGTCTTGAGCGGCGTGACGAATCGTTGCCGAAACGGGAGACTCGAGACGCAGAATCTCTCGCTATTCGAAGGTAATGAACACTGATCAGCATTCGGACGAGTACTGTCGATCAGGAAGGAGACGCACTGTGACTGCGTCGAGGTAAGGAAGAGCGTTCAAATCATCGCTCTCAATCTCGTCGTTACCGTCATCCTTCGCCTTCTGCCTAGCTTCTCTAATCTCTGCACGAAGCTTGTCTTGCATCTCGGGATAACGAGATAGCGTCCAAAGCGTCCAGGTGAGCGAAGTCGAAGTCGTTTCGTGACCAGCAAGCAGGAAAGTCTATGAGAGAGGCAAGAGATGAGTACTCGCCCAGGTTGAATACAGCAGGAAAGGAAAGCATACAGTAAGCTGCCCTCGAAGTTCTTCCGCAGTCATCTTCGCTTTCGCATCGGTCGAAGCGGATTTGACTGTCGATCAAACCTTCATTAGCTCGAGGGGACAACGTGAGTTATAGTGAGCGAAAGAGAGGGCTCACGAAGTAAAGCGATCAAATCCTTACTTCCCCTGACACTCTCAAGTCCATCTTTCTCGACCTCGCCTTGTTTGCTCTCGATGATCGTCCTACTCTCATTCTCTAGCGTCGCGAATCCTGCCCTCACACGTTGAATACGCTCATTCGGGATCCATTTGGCGATATTGAGAATCGGTAAAGCTCGAATGAAGAATCCGATGATACGCTGAATGAGGAAAGCAGAGGGTTTGGGTTTCTTCGAGACGGCGGATGGCGAGAACATGCCGCTGAATGCGTTGGCAAGCTTGTTCTCTGATCGATTGAGCGAGTCAAAGTGATAACCGAAACCAGCTGGAGAGGTCGAGGCCGAATCAGCAGATTGCGAGTTGACAAGAGAGCGACGAGAAACGACTCACCGACACCGATGATGTCTAGAGTCAACCTCGAGAGCCAAGGCATGATATCGATCGTGATCTCTTCCTCAGGCTTCTTTTTGCGATACTCGTCGAAAACTTCTGGACTGGCGAAAGCTTTTTCGTCGTCTGCTCCAGTTTTGACAAGATTCGTCCAAATATCGCGAAGCTAGATCAAAGCTCAGGTCAGCGAAGTCCCAGGCGAGCTACAATCAGTCAGGAAGAGAGCCTACCTTGTAAGCGTGTTCGAAAAAGACTGGACCTAGTGCACGAATGTGAGATGGAGAGAAAGCTGGTTGCATAATTCGACGCTGTCGTCGGTGATCATCGCCTGTCATCGCGAAGAAGTACCAGAGACATCAGAACAGAACAAGAAGCTCCCTCAAAAAATGGGAGACTCACCCTCTGCGAACAGAACTCCTCGACCGAGAATCATCGCCAAGTCCCCTCTAACCTCGTCAGGCTTTGGATATTCGTAGCAGTTACTGAGGAGGACATGGTTGAGAGCGGTCGAGTCGAAGAGTACCAATCGTTGATTCTGAAGAGAAAAAGATCAGTTTTCGTCGGTTTCGAGGTGACAAGGCTGTTCGCGTCTCTCCCCCACCCGCCTCGCTCTTCCTCGAGCATCTCTCCGACCTATAGCCTCATATCTTTACACCGTGCACTCGTCCCCATCGTCCGATGCCGAACTTTGGAGCTTGCGAAGCGAGATATGAGATTGATGAACTCACTCCCAAGAATCCATGATACCTAACAGCGCCTCCAAACTCTTCCTGCCACCTTATATGACTCCTCCCCGGTTCATCGGCAAAGATAGCCTGCATGTTACCCCATAGCATCGATTCTCTTTTTGGACCGGGCACGTCCTTGATCGAAACGAAACGAGGGTGAATGAAGATCCCGTAGGCTAACCATAGAGCTGTTGAGGGGATTGCGAGGAGGATTGCGAGGCTGGATAAGTCGCCGATTGAGAGGTAGAGAGTGAGTGGGACATTCAACTTGTGGGGGAGAGCAAGAAGAGGGAGGGAGGACTCACAGGACGGTGTAGAATGGATGATTCAGTGGAAATAGAGCTATAGTAGTGAGCTGATCCATCTTGTGGAAGCGAGAAAGTGAGAGGTAAAAAAGTGATTACGACGAATCGCAGAGAGCGTGAAATCGAAAAACTTCGCAACCGAGGATTTGACCGAAGACCCGAAGGCCCGCTTTTCTCAAAGGTCAGCGTACAGACACGCAAGCAGTCCAGCAAACGTCGTAAGGGAAGATAAAGGAGATAATTTGGCATTTCGCAAGAATCGAGGTCAAGGTATTTTCGAAGAATTAGCAGTACATTGTAAGGAAAGGTATGAACAGCGATAAAAACGAAACGAGGTATGATACTGAAGAGGAGAGGGTAACTTAAGGTCGCCAAACGGGTATAGCTGGACGTCGTTTGGGAGGAACGGCGTTCGTGGATGGTGGTGAAAGTAGCGGCGAGAGAGGTGCACTTCCACCGAAAGATCGACGTAGAGGAGTCGAAGCGTTCGAAGCTGAACTGAGAGAGCGACGCATCGAAATGGATGCAGAGAGAGAGGATGTATTTTCGCTTTGATCTCCTCCGCTTGATACTGATGAGGAGAGGAAGCTGGCTAGGGACGAGGAGGATTGAGAAGCTGCGAGTTGATCCCGATGAGCGACGCTGCTGATCCATTGAGGTTCAGTACCGAAAGTGCGTTTGATTGGAGTCGTTGGAGAGATATTGACGGTTTCGGCAGCTGCGAAATGAGTGATGATGAACCTAGACAGAGCGAGTAGGGAGTCAATGAAGGCACATCGGAAGGAGTGAAAGAATCTCTCTAGACGCACTGTAGGAGATTGAGCCAACCACCTCCGACTCTAACCATCACTTGTTTAGATCTCAAGATTCTACAGAAGTAAACTTTCTCCCCAATCTTGTACATTCCACTCTCGTCACTCCAGGATCCATCCGCCATTTCGATAGGAACGTTGATGTCGAGCGCATTAATGATCGTTCCGACTTCTCGATCCAGTTTGTTTGAAAGGTTCGCTCGGTATGGGCGTTTGGTTCGAGGTGGAGAGGAACGATAGCCGATGCGAGAGATGTTCTCGGGTGAGATGGAAGGCCGATGATGAGACGATGAGGTGTGACTACTCCTTCGACTCGAGACGGAACTTGCGAGGCTGTCTCTTCGAGAAGAAGTTGTCGAGCTTTGAGAAGTCAGTCTTCGCATCGTCGAGCTGACTGCGGCCTGCTCGCTTGTGGAAGAGCTTCGGGAGTCGCCTCGTCGAGGGGTGCTCATGGGCGTACGTCGAGGAATGCTTGACGTCTTGGCTTTCGAATTCGAGGCGAAGGAGAAAGGACGAGCGGTAGTCGGGGTAATCGGAGGGAGGGGTGAAGGTTCGCGACGAGGCGTAACTACTGGAAGACCGCTTCGAACACGTCGTCGAGGAGTTGCGAGAGGATCGTCTGTAGATTTAGTGGGAGTTGAGAGGAAAGACGAAGTGCGAGAGACAGATCGACGTAAAGAAGGGGTACGAGAGGAAGGAGTCGTGGTTGAGCGGGATGATGGTCGAGAGTGTGCGAAAGGTAGAGAAGCGGATGACGAAGAGGAGGAGGATCGGGATTGAGAACGAGACGGAGTAGCTTGTTTTTTCGAAGGAGTTCTGGTAGGAAGCCTTGATTGTGTCGTCCGACTCGAAGATCTTGAACTTGTCGAGCTGGCTGCAGAAGTAGCTCGAGGGCGAACATCTTCAACCATCGCGACCATTTCTGCCCAACTCGCCTCGATCCTTCCTATAGCTTGTTCGACCCTTCGATCGTCGATGAGAGGGATAGCTTCGAGTCGGACAGCTGTAACGCTATCACTAGCGAGGACAATCGCTTCCGATAGCGGTAAAGGAGGTGAGCCGTTGGTTGTTGGCGAAGGAGAGGGGAAGTTGGGGTCGACAGCATCGATAGAGTCGAGAAGATCGCTCAAGGCGTCGTCAGCATTCTCGACTTTCCTAGAGAAAGCTGCGAGAGCCGTGACACGCCGAGCCTCCTCCTCCTTTGATCGAACGAGAGCTTGAATTGGCGAGAGATCCGTCCACATGAGTTCGTCGTCTCCATTCGACTCCAGGTTGTCCATCGTCTCTCTGAGTTGGCGGACGGATTGTGAAAGCTCGGACGACTCCTCCGGGTTCGGAAGTCGGAGAAGCGAATCTCCATCTAGCCAATCGCGAGTTTGCACAAGTTCAGCCTTGGCGCGCAGATCAGAGAGAGCTGCAGGCTCGTCGATGGGCGTGGGAGGGGCGAAAGGATCGGAAGGGGCAATGCTACCGAAGACATCGAATTCGTCTTCGACCGGACAGCGAGGAAATCGAATGGATGAAGCTGTAGAGGGTTCGCTGGGCACTGATGATGTCGAGAGTGTCGATGGAGTGAGTGCGGAGTGTTGAAGTAGGGCAGACTGGCGTTCGGCCTCCTCCTCCTCCCTTCGCATCAATTCTTGATGCTCCAGCTCCTTGTGATGTTGCTCGAGTAGCTGCTCCACCTCATTCCGACTTTCCCGATACGAGCGAAGACGTCTTTCGAGATCATCGATTGATGCTGCTGTTTTGCTCCGAGCTGCTTGAACGAGACCAAGTTGTTCACGAGGCGGAGACAGATCCGAATCGGACAGGTGAAGGGAAGCGAGGATAAGTTCGAGAGAAGCCAAGTCGTCCGTGAGCGCAGCGAGGAAATCTTCGTTCGAAAGAAAGCGGTTTCGTATAGCTTGAAACGTCGAATCGGTCGTATTCGATAGATCTGGAGGCATGTTGAAGTTGGATTGTGAATCGAGGAAAGTGCTGAGGTTGATTCCCTCGACTTGGAGGAGATCCGTTTCCGTGTCGAGTTCTTCTGACAGCGCCTCCGCTTCGAGTCGTAACGTTTCGAGTCCGTTCGAGAGGCTCGCAAGATTCGCGGCGAGGCGATCTCGTCCTTTCCTCCAGTTGTCGAGCGTCTCCTCCCGCGTTTGTCTGATCAATCTGAGGTCCTCCCTGAGCTGAGTGAAGCGCTGCGCGATGGTCGCATGCGTATCGTTAAGCAGCTCGACACGTGAGTTACGGTTTGACTGGAGGTGCTTGGGCAAAGAGACGTTGTGGATCGATAAAGTGAGGGAAGTAAGGGACGTTGAGATATTGTCGAGAGAAGGCGAAAGCGAGTCAAGTAATGTCGAGACAGCTTGTAGCGATTTTTCGGGGCGACCGAGAGGGTCTACATGTTGTCCGAAATGGGTCAGCGGTGGTACTTCAGATTCCTCGTAAGAAAGAAGACTCACCCTTCGAATCGTTTTCCCTCTCAATCACCGAAGTCTGAACGTCAGCAAGTCTGTCCTCGATCCCTCCAATCTTTCGCTCCATGTCCAACACCTTATCGTCCCATTCCTTGACCCTTCCCACGACTTTAACCGATCGCACTTTCGCCTTTCCCTCATCGACAAATCTGTTCACTCGGGCAACGAGAGTGTTGATGTGTAGTCTGATAGCCTCGTCGTGGGCGATGGGCTCGAATGGGAACAGACCAGTCGAAGTTGGACTGGTGGACGAGGAGAGGAACGGGATTCGAAGGTGAACGTCCGAGAGCAGAGGAGATAATCTGGAGGATAGATCGTCGAATACCGCTTCGAGTTCCTTGTGCTGAACCACCATGTCCTGCGACCCCGTCTCTTTCTCCTCCACAATCTGCTCTGCTCGATCAACGATCCTTTCCAGCTCAATCTCGATTGGGTTCAGCTTCGCCTCGAACTCCTGAATCGCTTTCCTCTGTCGTCGCGTTCTCCTCAGCGCATCTTGTTGATCCTTGAGCGATTCGAGGTCAGAATTGAGCGATTGAACGAGTTGGGAGAGGTGCGAGAAGAGTGAAGGGAATCGTTCGAGTTCAGATTTGGCGAGTTCAAAAGGAGGATTGACGAGTTGTCGAATAGCCTGCATCGAGTCCTCGATACTGAGAGGGTCTTCCGTGGTCGCGGCGTCCAGACTCTTCTCTTTCTCCCACCTAGTCCCCTCAATTTCCCTCCTCAGCCTTTCCCTGATCTCCTCTGACCTCTTCCTTCCCTCTTCGACAGCCTCGACAACGTCCCTCGCAGTCCTCACTCTTCTCCTCCTCATCCTTTCCGCCGCCTCGATATCCTCTACTTCCTTCCTCAATGGCTCGACCCCTTGAACCAAAGCTTTCAGTTCCCTTCTAGCATTCGGATCGACCCCGACTCTTCCCAGCTCGACGACGACATTCGATCCAACCTTGCATGATGTCATGACATCGCTAAACTTGTCCCTCCGAGAATCATAGAGTTGATCGATTCGTTTCTCGAATTCCGCCTCCTCCTCCGTTCTCTCGAGGCAATTCACTCCATCCTCCAATCTCCCACCTGATAATCCCAGCTCCTCAACTCCCTGAACGACCTCCCTCAATCTTCTCATCCCATCCTCCAATTCACTCCGAACTTCTTTCGCTCTCGCAATCACTTCGACCCCTTCCCTGTACTTCTCGACCATCTCCTTTGCTCCCTCGAATCCCTTTTCTGGGCGTGCGCGATTCTTCTCGAGCGTCTTCAAGAGCTGTGACGTCTCATACCGTTGATCAGGAGCCAGATGACTAGATTGGAGTGGACGAGTCTTGAGTTCCTCCATGATCCCTCTCGCCTCCTTGAGCTTCTCCTCGAGCTCCACCAACCTCTTCTCATACCCCTCGACCACACTCTTTTCCACCTCCCCCTGAGAACCAACCGATAATTTACCCACCCCCTCTCTAACCTCCTCCCTCAATTTCTCAGCTTCCTTCTCCCCCTCGAAACTCTTCCAGAACGCATTCTCCGCGTCCACCCACTCCCTCATCCTCTCCTTCAAGAATCCTTCGACCCCTTTCAAACCCCTCACTTGATCTTCCAATCGATCTTGTTCGTCCAAAAACTCGTCTGGGATTGGGGTCGGAGAGGTATCGATGAGTTTATCTAGGATTGTCGAGGAGTGAGGGAGGTGAGTGGAGTGAAGTTGACGGAGGTGAGTTTTGAGGGAAGTCAAGGAGAGAGAGAGGGTCTGAATTCGAAGTGTACGAGACATTGAGGATGCGGATGCTGAGGAATGAGGGGTTGAAGAGGCGAGTAAAGATAATCGGCGAGAAGAGGAAGACGAGAGGGATTTCGAGAGGGATAGGGAAGAATCTGTGGGTGAGAGAGGAGGTGAAGAGGCGTCTTCGAAAGTTGCTTCGCGGGAACGAGTGGAGAGGGCGAGAGGAATTTGGAATTGAGCTTTTGAGAGGAAGAGCGGGATTTCTTCGTTCGTGAGTTGTCGGTAGTGAGAAGAACAGGTCGAGAGGGATTCTTGCCATCTGAATAGAAAACTTCCGATTTCAGTATCCTCGCGTTTCCGTGAGATAGAGGACGAGAAGTGCTTACTGTAGTCGATACCCTAGCAATACTAGACTCTTCCGTCGATGCCTCAATAACGACAGTAGTTTGTCGACCGCAAAAAGCGTTCCTAGACAAACTTCGATCAAATCCGTGTCCCTCCTACTCAGAGCCTGTTTGCTCTTGTCTGTACATGCATTCTACCCTTCGATCAGTCTCGTCTCTTCGAGTGAAAGTGATAAATCGAGAGAATTTGAACGTACTCTTTGCGAAACTCCTCATTTTGTTTAAATCACCATAATCAAACTCTTCAATCTGTTTCTCGATCCTCTCGTGTTCCATCCACCAGTTTTCTAGTTCTTCTTGCGTTGTAGGAGAAGGAGTAGGGGGAAGAGGGGAATGAACGACGATGGGAGGTAAATTTGAGAGGAACTGGGAGCGAAAGTTGGGTGAGCGATGCAGTAGGAGTGTGAGTGGGCAAGGTAGAGCTTACTTGTATCTTGTTTTGAATCCATTCCTTCTTCTCTGCGAACCTAATTCTCCGCCAATCAAGCGAACCACACATCAATCAACTGACTCTGAGATTTGACGAGAGGAGGAGCCTAAACATACAGTGTAATCTCCAATACTTCCTCACCATCCAACTCATCTTGCTGGGTTCTCAAAGGTTTGCGTGGTGTACTGAATGCCATTCAATCTGTTGGAACGAGATGGAGACGAACGCGGGGAAGGAAAGGTTCAACGAGGGTGGGGAGAGAGTGGATTAGGCGGTGGTAGTGTACAAGAATCGCATGGAGAGCTACAAGAAGCGTGGCGGGATAGCAGCGACGTGAGGTGAGGGAGAAAGAGCGCGGCGACTGAATTTCTTCGCGACAAGTCCGAGTGAAGGATTTTGCACACTGTCTCATAGTACGCCAACGATCCCTACGAGCTCTCACGAGAACATGAGGATGGCGCGGCGAGAAGAACAGTGTAGCGCGAGAATGTAGAGTTGCAAAAAGGATCTCGAAAAACGACAAAAGATTCGAACAAGTCTCTCCTTCCGCCTTCCTCCTCGTCAACCCCGAGCGTCAGTGATCTACTTGATCTTGTCGAGAGGTCTGTACACAATGGAACCTCAAAACGTCAGTCTCGGAGCGACGAAAACGTTAAAGAGTATCGAAAACCGTACCTATTGAAACCACCTTTCCTATTCATATACTGTCTATGCGCTCTCTCTCTCTTTACTTGCGCGCCCGACAATTCACCTTCATGTGCTTTACCCTACCCCTCAAAACCCCTATCAGCTTCCCTTGACCTCAAAACGAATTCCAAAAGAGAGACTTACTTGAGTAGTTCCAAACCCTCCAAATCCCATCAATGCTGCAATATCTTGTTCTTCTACTTCTGCCGCTTCTTCGATTACTGATCGAGAACGAGATCGGGAGCGGGCACGACGAGGTGAGGGAGGAGGGGAACGACCATTCTCATCCCTCTCTCTTTGGCGACTTGAACGAGGTGGAGGGGATGGGGAATGACGGCGACGTGATGAGGAGGGAGAGGGGGAACGACGGGAGCGAATTGGGTCGGGAGGGGGTGAACGGGAACGACGTGAATCTAGAAAATCGAGTAAATCGAAAAGAGACCAGTCACCTCTCTTGTGACTCTGAGCGGGACGGGACAGTGAGAAGCTTACCTCGATCTCTCTGACTCGAGTAATCATCGTCCCCTCTCCGATTGTTCGTTCGTTGTGGACTTCTCGATCTTCTTCTCTCGTAGCCTCCTCCTCCTGCTCCTCTCGCACCTCGCTCAAACCCTCGTTGAGTGTATCCACCCCTATCATCTCTCTCATCGTACCTGTTTGAGTAGTTGTCCCTTCTAGGTGGAGGTAGAGCAGAAGATGAGTCTCCATCTAAATCATCATAGTTCAATGCTTGTCGACGTCCTTGTGGTGGTCCTCCTCTGTAGTTATCTCGGTTGTCATTGTAGTCTCGTCTGTAGCTCATGTTTGACGAATCTGAGTTCAAGTTGAGTGAAGCGTTGTAATTCGAGGCGAGTTGTAATTCAGAAATTGTCGTTTCCTAGGCTTTCTCCTCTAGCCGCTGGCCTCACTTTCCCTAATCCAAACCTATCTAATTGCCCCACTTCTCCCAAACCTCCGCGGCTAAAGATTGGTCTCTCTTCCGCTAGCGACCCTCTCATGCTCTTTCGTTTCACATCTCGCTTCGTTTCTCCTTCAATCCTTCGTTCATACTCTACCATGCCCGTCACTCAATCCATCAAGATCGGTTCGAAACAAGTTACAGTACCTACTGGACTCTACATCAACGGTGAATGGGTGCGTCTCTCTCCTCCCTCCTTCCTCGATCAAGACCTTACTAACTTTCTCTCATCACACACAGGTCGAATCCTCGGATAAATCAACCTTCGAAGTCCTCAACCCAGCAACTGGAGAACCTCTAACTCAAGTCTCACATGGAAAATCCGCCGACGTAGATCTCGCGGTTCTCGCGGCTCGTAAAGCGTTCAAGACTACGTGGGGCAAGAATAGTTTACCGAGTGATCGTGCGAGGTTGTTGAACAAATTCGCAGATTTGATGGAGAGGGATATCGATTTTTTGGCGGAGTTGGAGAGCGTCGATGGTGGGAAAGGGGTTAGGATCGCAAAGGAGATTGATATCGCTGATTCAATCGCTTGTCTGAGGTGAGTGAGAGAGTTTTCAAACGTTTTTTTTGGTGCGAAGAAGAAGAAGAATTTCGTAAAGCTGACGAAAGTTTTGATGAGTCGAGGTGAATAGGTATTACGCTGGATGGGCTGGGAAAGTGGCGGGTGAGACGATCGACGTATCACCAAAGACAAAGATGGTTTACACTACTCTCGACCCCATCGGAGTGTGCGGTCAGGTAATTCTTTACTCATTCACTCTTCTTTGACCGAGATTACAATCTAGCTCTCTCAGATAATACCATGGAACTACCCAATCATGATGTGGGCGTGGAAAGTCGGTCCAGCACTCGCGGCGTGAGTCTAGGAGTTCAAATCATCCATTTTTTGCCCTTTTTGGTCAAGTTTTGCCCAAAAGACTGACGAAGCACCTCCTCTCTCGATTTACAGTGGTTGTACAATCGTGATGAAGCCCTCTGAGCTCACCCCATTGACTGCCCTCGCCCTCTGCAACCTCGCACAAGAAGCAGGCTTCCCCGCTGGAGTTTTGAACGTGATTCCAGGATTTGGTCCTACTGCAGGAGCAGCGATCGCGAGTCATATGGATATTGATAAAGTTGCGTTCACGGGGTCGGTGTTGACCGGAAGAAGGATCATGGTCGCTGCTGCTGAATCAAACTTGAAAAAGGTGAGCTTTCTAATTTCTCTCTCCTCCGCTTTTTTACCAAAATTTCATCATCGAATGCTTACTATGAGTATATTGACAGGTCACGCTCGAGTTGGGAGGCAAATCACCTTCGATCGTATTCCCTTCGGCGGATCTCGAACAAGCGGCGGCATGGAGTGCTTTGGGAATCTTTTTCAACTCGGGTCAAGATTGTACTGCTGGTTCGAGGATCCTCGTCCATGAGGTGAGTTTCAACAGGTTCTCCTATACTCCCTTCGGGGCTGAAGACTGATGAGTTTGACGTTATCCAGAGCATTCACGATGAATTCGTCAAACATTTGGTTGAGAAAGCTGAGGCTTGCGCTATTGGAGATGTACGTCTCGACCTCTTCCTCACCCTTATATGATTCTCATCTGACAATACTCTTTCTTGCAGCCTCTTGACGAGAAGACTTCTTTCGGACCTCTCGTAAGCTCCCCTTTCTACACCATTCTTTCAATCGTCTCGCTCACCCTGCCAATTCTCTCAGATCTCTGCCGCTCAACGAGACAAGGTACTCGCATACATCGAATCCGGCGTCGAAGAAGGCGCAACTCTCGCAACCGGAGGAAAGAAATGGACTCAATCTTCGGGTTTCTATGTCGAACCCACCGTCCTCTCGAATTGTAAACAATCGTTCAAGTGTGTACAGGAAGAGATCTTTGGTCCGGTCCTGTCAGTCATGAAGTTCTCGACGGAAGAGGAAGCAGTCGAGATGGCGAATGATTCGATTTATGGATTAGCTGCTGCTGTGTTCACTAGTCAGTCCTCTTCTTTCGTACATTTGATCGATCATGCCTGACGTCCCGACTCTCACAGACGATGCTAAGCAATCGATGAGAGTAACGGGAGAGCTCGAGGCGGGTACAGTTTGGGCGAATCAATACGGTCAGTCTCTTATCTCCCTCTCCTTGCATTCTCTGCTCACTCGTTCTCAATGCATAGGTATCCTTCACTCGTCGGTACCTTTCGGAGGAATGCGACAATCCGGATTAGGACGAGAATTGGGCAGAGCAGGAATCTACGAATATTGTAACGTCAAATCAGTTCACCACAACATTTCCGAAGAGATGTAAGATCCGGTCCTTCTTCATCAAGTGTGATCGCGAGACTAATCTTGAGTTCGCATTGTCAGGTCGTGGCCTTTGTAAAGAACCGATCAGCGAGTGTGCATAGATTTGAAGTGAAATTGTCATCTGTTGATCATTTGTCGTCTTTCTCTTGTCGCTCGGAACGAGATCTAGACGCAAAAAAATTGAAAGGGGAGCAAACTAAAAAGATATGCATTTTACACAGCTACTTGGGAGGAAGTCAAAAGAGAGGAAGAGAGAAGAAACGGAGAAAACAAAGAAAAGCTTCTAAACTACTAAACCTTTACCGTTCGACCCAATGAACCGCTGTTGAACTGTCTGACGGCACCACCTCTTCCTCTCGATCCACCTCTACCTCGACCTCCTCCACCTCTTCGTTCCCTATTTCCCGATCCTCCACCTTCTTTCGAATCTGCGCCTCCGGGTCCACCTCGAACTCCATCCGCTCGTTGTTCACCATTCTGTAGTTTACTGTCCAAGTATCGTTCTGACCCATCGGCCATTTGACTCGCTTTGTCAACGAGTTGTAACGCGAGTCGTTGCAAGTGAGAGAGTTCGGTCGTCGCTTGGTTGAGGACGACAACTCCGGTGACTTGATCGAGGGAAGCGCCGGGGAGCTCTTCAGTCCAGGTCGAGAGGGGAAGGGAGAAGGTCGAAGCGAGGTGGGAGAGGGAAAGGGTGGAGTAGAAAGGAGCGTAGGTGAAGAGGTATGTTCGGAGACCCTCTTCTTGAATTTTCCTGCAAAGTGCAACGGATATGAGTCTTCTGCTACTTCCGCACGGAGAGGGAAGGAGATTGAAACTCACTTGGCCAACATCTCCTTGACAGCCTTTTCGTTGGGCATCAATCCCCAAACCTTGATCGAGTGAATCAACTCGACACACTTCTGCCAATCACCACTTTGAAGAGCCTTCGTCGCTTGCATGACGTGATCACGCTTGTTCTCCGGAGGACCAGTGAAGACTTGACGGTTCGCGTAATCGAGCATTCGTCGGAAAGTTCTCGAAACGACCTTCTTCTTGAGGAGTTCGGCATCGTTGTTGCATTGAGCCATGAGTGGAACTTCGAGAAGCATGGAAGAGACGAGGTAGGCGACTTCGAGGAGCTCGAGGTTGATGTGCATGTGGAAAGGAAGTTGACGTTGACGTTCGGCTCGTTCTTGTTCGGGCGAGAGAACCGAGTATCGTTGAGCCTGAACACCTTGAGCTAGGAGTTCCTTGACTCGTTGAGTCGCGAAGATCTCTTGAAGGGTCGATTGAGCCTCTCGGATGAGACCGAGTCGGAAAGCGCAGAGACCGACTTGAACGACAGTTCGGTTGTAGAGGATTTGAGTGTTGACATCGGCGTTTCCGACGGTGTCTTGAAGATGGGACATGAGGAGCATGTCACGAGCGGTGTAGTAGTCGTCGTGAAGGGCGTAGTGGTAGATGTGGGAAAGCATGGCGCGAGTTCGGAGAAGGGAGTTGTTGGTCTTGTAGAGGTGGATGCAGAGGGCGCGAACGAGGGCGATGGCAGAGAATTCGCCAGAGGAAGTGCTGGCTTGTGATTGCCAGATGGTCGATTCGTTGGCGATAGCAGGAAGGGAGGTTTCGAGAGCTTTCGTAACGATGTCGGGCTGAGACGAGACCAGGAAAGGAATCAGCATAGTCCAAAGGGAGTCTCAGAGAGAGAGGTTTGCTCACCTTGCAGTAAATGTGCTCAAGACGACGCATGACCACTCGATCGAGGTGCTCGATTTGTTCCCTCTCCTTCGTCCTCTCGAACAAGACTTGCGACTTGACGATGGTCTGGTAGATAGTCTTCTCATCCTTGAGTCGATCGATGTATTCACCGGCATGAGGATCGAGGTTTTGGAGTGATTTGGTGAATTCATCGTCGAGTCGGTCGACAAGGGCGATGATCGATCCACGAACGACAACGACGGATTCACTGGCGGAAGGAGATCGCTCGACTTGATCGTCGTAATCGGGAGCGGTTTCGCGAACGGAGAAAGCGGGTTCGGCGAGAAGGAGATCGAGAAGGGTGTTGAGAAGAGTTTGAGCGGCAGTCCAGGATTCGAGGGGCATGTGAGTGTTGGTAGCGGGGTTGTAGTCGAGTTGGGCAGAGATGAGGGCGAGGATGACTCGGATCTTCTGGTAAGGGGAAACGGCAACGTTGAGGAGACCTTCGAGAGTCGAAATTTGGGCGTTACGATCGGTGTTCTGAAAAATCGTACAAACTGTCAGTCCCGATCACACAGTTCTGACAAGGGGGAGATGCTCACCTTGCGACCACGTTGTTCCATGACCTGAGCGAGAGCCTTGTAGATACCCTCACTCGAAACGGGAGGAGCTGCGGGTTTACCCTTGGTAGCGCCAACAGTCTCGAAACCATCTTCATCATCATCGACAGCGGCAGTCTTCTTGACGGCTTTAGGTGTGGGAGCAGCAGCAGCGGGAGCTTCAGCCGCCTTCTCGAAACCCTCGGGATCCTGTGAGGCAGAAGACGAAAAAGAATCGTTAATATCGATATGCACGATTCACATTTCAAGCTGAAACTCACAGCCTTGTACTTGTTGAGTTGCGACTCGTGTTCCCTCTGTGTCTTCTTGACCTTTTGCTTCATCGAGTTGAGAGCTTTCGCGTTGGTAGCGTTCATCTTCTTGCGGTTACCTTGAGCCGAAACAAGCATCTCGTCGAGGTTGGAGAGAATCTTGTAGAAGCCGGAAGGAATACCGTCGGAAGTGTTGGCTTGACGGGATACGAGACGAACGAGCTTGTCGAATTCTAAGAAAAAGGTCGAAAAAGGTGAGTTTCGCTCGAGCACTTGCGAGGGAGGAGACGTACCGTTCGAGATGGAAACCCAATCATTGATCTTTCCAGCATTCTCAATCGCCTTGACTGACGCATCGACCTCGTCTACCCTCTTGCTCTTTGCCGACTTGACAACCTTTGCCCTCTCATCATCACTCGAATCATCCGAATCATCTGAAGCGGCACCCTTCAAGAACCTCGATCCACCCTTCTTTACTTCAGGTTTTGAAGGCTTGTCATCTTCGTCGTCTGAATCTTTGTCCGAATCGTCTGAATCCGAGTCTGAATCCGAGTCTGAATCTGAATCGGAACCTGATCCCTTCTTGAGGAGGTTTCGCTTGGGTTTGGCGGCAGAAGTGGTAGGGGCAGGTGCTTCTGATTCTGATCCTGAAGTCAACTCTTCTTCCTCGTCGGAAGAGGATTCAGAGTCGCTGACACTGCGGAAGAAGGACGACACTGTGGAAAGCAAGCGTCCTGAGTCAGCTTCAAGATCATTAGAGAGTAGTGACTACTCAGCTGATGCTTCTGCCTTTTCCCTCTAGCTCATCGCGTTGGAGTGTGAATAAATTCCCATTGTCACGTCCGTCCAATTAATTTCTGAATTCTCATTCCCGGTTCCACAAAGCTCCTGGCGAGATCGTGACCATCCCAATCGAATCCTACTAGCTTATGGACTGTTCTGATGAGCCTACTTCTTAGCCAAGAGGTGTAGTTGAAGTGAATCGAATGATTTATATTCTAGTTAGGATGAATTCGAGGTCAAGAGTAGCGATTCTCGAGGATGGGGCGGATTTGGCGGTATGAGTCGATTGGTGATAATTGTGTTATACTTACTGTATAGTCTATCTCTTGGTCGTGTGGCCGTAGGAGGTCTAGAGAGATGAGAACAAGACTAGCAAAGCTTTTTTGTAACCAAGTCGAATTAACCCTTACCTCTCCAATCCCAAACTAGTTTTCAACCTCTCTGTCCCATCCCAAGAGTAGTTCCAGCATGTTCGCACGTCAAGCAATCAAGGCTGTTCGCACTTACGCTACCCAAGCACCCAAGCACGTTGTGAGTAGCCCTCTCTCTCTCACATTGACGCGACCTCTACCCGATCTAGACTCACACTCAACCTTGTACCTCTAGGTTGTCCCAATCCAACTCAACGGTAATTACTCATTCCATCAAGCTATCCAGATTTGAACCGGAGGATGAGGGAAACCGAGTGGAGGGGCAGCAATTACCTTCACCCGAATCCAACAGATCTCGACAACAACACTCTCTAGGGCTCACAGTGACTGATAGAATGTCTTGTTGTACTCTATAGGTCTCGCTGGAAAGTACGCTGGTGCCCTCTTCACCGCTGCTGTCAAGAACGAGTAAGTTTCCAATTTCCTCCCTCGTCTACCCTCCTTCTCGGGTCACAGTCGCTTGTATAGCCTCCGCAATCAACTCGTGTGCATATACATACTCGGCAGATACAACCAGTTAATCACCCTCCGTTGGAAGATTGACTGACTCTGTTTCTTCTTCCTTTGAATCTAGTGCTTTGAAGGCTGTCGAGGCTGACCTCAAGGGAGTCAAGTCATCTCTCGGAGACTCGACCGTTCAAGACTTCCTCGCCAACCCCATCCTCTCCCACGCCGACAAGGCTTCCGGTATCGAAGCTCTCCTCAAAAAGGCTTCCCCCAAGGGAGCTTCCGACCTCACCAAGAACTTCTTTGAGGTCCTCGCCGACAACGGTCGATTGTACGAGACCAACAAGGTCATCGCCGATTTCCTCGACATCATGACCGCTCACCGAGGTGAAGTCAAGGTTACCATCACTACCGCTGCTCCCCTCGAGAAGGACCTTCAAAAGCGCCTCGAGGACTCGCTCAAGGCTAGTCAAGTCGCGAAGAACGGAAAGAGTCTCATCATTGAGAACAAGGTGAACGAGGCGATTCAGGGTGGATTGGTGGTAGACTTTGGAGACCGCTCGTTAGATTTGTCTGTCGCATCGAGGGTTGCGAAGCTCAATGCTCAACTTCAAGGTAAGTCTTTCCCGAACGACATCTGCGTCCTGAAACCCCTTCAGTCCCAGTGGAGCAGAAAACTGACTGGTTCTTCGTTTTCACTTTCTCGCAGAGTCGGTTTAAGCGGGTCTTAACGGAGGAGGAGGAGGATCATGATAGATTAAAAGCCGTCGAGGGTCGTCGTCGTTTGTAGTAGTGTCAACTTGGAGGAGGAGGGGGAAGTCGAATTCGAAATCATCTTTACATAGGTTCGCAACAACTCCGTCTCTTCCTTTCGCAATTCTCGTTCTGTTTCTCTCACTGTACCCTCGTCTTCTCTGCATCGGTGAGACTGTGACAGGACTCCTGGTGTTCCCTTATCGAGCTTCGGTGGTTTCGCAAAGAGCAAGAAAATTTTGCCTACTGAATTTTCGTACGAGATCCGAAGACCGTATTCCTGCGTTATCTCGTCAAGGAGACTAGCCGCGCTTGCACTAACCTGCAGGATGAAAAGGTCACGGAAGGCGCTTATCGACAGATAAAAAAAATCAAAGGGCTCTTCGAATCGAATTGTGCCTGGACACTGGATTTGCGAAAGTCAATCTACAGTAATGTCTCGCTTCCTTCTCTTCACTCTTCTCTAGTTTTCTGATCGACTATACGAACCCCTTTACACGAGTTTCAACGAACTCCAAACAGTCAGAACAAGGAAGAGAATGTCGAGAGCGTCTCCTCAACTCTCCGAGAAGGATAATTTGGGACATGAAACAGTAGTTGCTAGAGGAGCTGATGGTGAAGTGTTGGCTGATCTCGGATATACACAAGGTGAGCTCACTTCCATCCAAAGCTGCAGACTGGAGATGGGAAACATCGAGAGAGAAGCATTTGGGTTTATCTCTGTCGGGTAAAAAAGCGGGGGTCAGAAGGGAGGGAGAGATAACGTTCAATTTCGTTGATTCGACGTCGGCAGCTCAAGGATTTGACGCACACCGACTTTGAAATGTGTACTGACTCGGTTTGTCGATCGGCTACAGAACTGAAACGAGGTTTCTCACTTCTCGAGAATTTCGGAATCTCGTTCTCGATTATCTCGATTATCACTGGTATTACTACTCAGTTCGCGTTCGGACTGAACAATGGTGGCCCGGGAGTTATGTCAGTGGGTTGGATTGTCGTTTCATGCTTCACAATGTGAGTTTCCTCAATTCCTTCGCAACGTCCTTTAGTCTCGCCCATGCTCCCGAGGCTACTCCTTCGTCATCACGAGAAGTCGAGACTGAACTTATCACTCTCGTGTATGATCGACAGGTTTGTGGCATTGGCGATGGCGGAAGTGTACGTTTTTGTTTCTGCTCGACTCGCGAATTTGGGACAAGAAGCTGACTCTACATCGTCTGTCACGCTTTCATAGTGTATCTGCGGTACCTACGAGTGGAGGACCGTATCAGTACGTCCGCACCTCGCTCTCCTTCGCTGATGAGAAGAAGCTCATCAATTCTGATCTTCGCAACAGTTGGGCAGCACTTATCGCACGACCTTCCCACTCTCCATTCGCCGCCTACGCTACCGGATACTTCAACCTCTTGGGTCAAGCGGCAGTCAGTGCAGGAATCGTTTACGGTTGTTCGACACTCATAGCGACTTTGGCTTCGTTGCACGGATTCGAAGTCACGGTCGCCAAAGAAGTCGGCATCAGTGCTGGTCTTCTCGTATTCGCTGGTCTCGTCAACACCTTTGGTATCCGCTACCTCGCTCTCCTCAACCGTGTATCCATCGCACTTCACTCCATCGGCGTTTTCTCGATTATCGTCGCCCTTCTCGCCAAAGCACCGACTCATCGATCCGCCAAGGAGGTCTTCGCCACATTCAGTGACGCTAGCGGCTGGAGTGAACGAGCGAGTCCAGCTTACGTCGCAATCACCGGGTGAGCTTCGTTTCAGATTTTCTCGACACCTCCCTTCTTCATCTTTCTGATTCTCGCACTAACGCCTACTCAAACTTCCATAGGATACTAGTCGCACAATACACATTGCGCGTCTCTATCTCGTCTCTCGCTACTCCGAAAGAAGCCTAATACTTTTTCTTTTCGACACAGAACCGGATTCGACGCTTCCTCGCATATGAGCGAAGAGACCACGAACGCCGCTCGCAGTGCGCCACTAGGAGTAGTCATGTCTGTTGGAGCCTCGGCCGTCTTCGGCTTCTTCGTCCTCGTCTCCATCCTTTTCTGCATCCAAGATTTGGCGACAACGATCGATTCCGAAGCTGGACAACCAGTTCTACAGATCTTCATCGATATCTTTGGCAGACCTGGAGCGACAGCGGCATTCTCGATCGTCATCCTTTGCGTCGTCCTCTGCGGAACCTTTTCAATAACGTCAAATTCGAGGATGTACTATTCCTGCGCTCGAGATTCGCTTCTCCCTAAATGGTTCGCACACGTCGACGACCGATTCGCATCTCCCATTCGTACCGGTATGTGATCTTCACCGTCGAAGCTTGAAAGGAGTACTCACTTACGGCCACCTCTAAACAGTTTGGCTCGCCGTCGTTCTCGCCTTTATCCTCATCCTTCCCGCTCTTGGATCACTCGTAGCCTTTGCGGCTATCACTAGTATCGCAACTGTCGGACTCTACACGTCGTATGCAATTCCCGTGGTCTTCCGACTGCTCGAGCATCAACGATTCATGGATATTCGAGGACCTTTCTATCTGGGCAAACTCAGTCGGTAAGCTTTGAACAATTGCTGCTTCCCTCGACTTCTGAAAAGACATGCTAAATTTCTCATCACCCGTCGCAGGCCGATCGCTTACGTCTGCGTTCTGTACGTCTGCTTTATCACCGTCGTTTTCTGCCTTCCCACTGCGACTCCCGTCACATCTGAAACGCTCAAGTCAGTCTTTTCTGCGACTCTTATTTCACTTCGCATTCGCTTACATGTCAGTTTACTCTACAGCTACACACCTATCGTCGTCGGGATCGTTTTGGCCTATATCATCATTTCCTGGTTCGCTTTCGCACGCAAGACCTTCCATGGACCTCGAGCCGACGCCCTTAAGGAAGCAGCGAGAGCGCTAGGCGAAAACGGAGGTACTATAAACAAGCTCGAAAGGGAGGTTACGACGGAGAGTGAGATCAAGAGAAAGACTGAGCTGGATCCTAAGGTCAAAGTGAGAGAGGCTGGAGAGGAATCACTGTAAAGTCGCAAAGGGAATCGCTCAGTTTGGCTAGCTGTGAATTTGTATCTGTCTTTCGTTTCCTAAACTTACACTATCGCGCACAAAGATGAGAGAACACTCTTGAGGCCGACGAGTGACGGTGAGATCGCCTACACTGAAGTCGAAGCGTGTCTCTCGCGAGAGATACTGGGAACGAATAGATTGTTTGACTTCACGAAGACTGATCGAGTACAAGGCATTGACGGCAAAAAAGGAAAGAACGAACGAAGAAAGCGGCACAGATCGGGAAGGACAAAAGAGCTTGCAAAGATAAGACATAGGGCAGCCAGAGTAAATTGAGGGACAGGCGAAGAAAGGGCGTCAAGAAGAGGGGCAGAATAGAGAACCGCTGGACGTCGAGTGATCGGACTCGCTCGATTCGTAGTATCGAGGGGGAGAAAGGGATGCTGGTCGTGAGCGGAGCATCGGAAGAGGTGTGTTGGAGCAAGGTGGAGAGACGGAGGAGTACGAAGAAGTTGTGGTTTGTGCAGATGGCGAAGTCGAGGGTGAGGGTGAGATAGTTCCAGTATCTTTCTTCGTGATGCGACGAGGAGGTACGGGAGCACTTGAGGTGACTCTGTGTGATTTACTGAGAGAGCGAGACGGAGGAGTTACAGTCGAGATCGATTTCGTCGAAGTTGAGCGAGAGGGTATACGATGAAGAGGTGGGCGTTTTAGAGGTGAGCCGTCAGAGTCGACTGGGCGAGGTTTCTTGCCACGTCGTGACTATATCGGGAGCGTGTGGTCAGTCTCGTATGAATCCGCAAAAGAGAGAAAGCGAGACGCAGGACGAACAGGTGCGTCGACGCAGAGATGTTCGATACCCTTGTTGCAACATCGAGGACAAGGACGAACATGAGAGCAAACTGTATGTTGTTTCTTGCTGTCGGAAGGAAACGAGAGTCAGCGAAACCTACGAACAAGGGAAAGAAAAGCTCACCAAGGAACACAGGCTCTCGAGTTTAGCTTCATTCCGACTCGAGAAGACCTCTTCGATGGAAGTACGATGACTTCCTCCTCGTCTTCGTCGTCCTCGCGGATTGACATTGGAATCGGACTCGCGGATTTCATCGAAACGAGAGGGAGGTCGCATTGAGGTGTTGCAAGAGGAAGGGGAGGAGGAGAGATTCGTTCGGGAGGAGTGACTGAGAGATACCTTCCGATGTCGAGGGAACGGATCGAGGGCAAAGAAGGACGTCCAAGGAGGATCGGGTGAGTCGACGGGGTAGAGCAAGTCATCTTCAAAGTGAGTAAGTATCGGCTTCTTGCCGCGGCGGTAGTCTGTACATCGACATAACATCAGTGTGAGAAGATCGACAGCGTACATATCAGCCCGGACTCACCTAGTCGGGAATCCATGAGGAGAAGAGAGAAGAAGAGAGACAGAAAGCGAGAGATTCTTCGGGTTTCGACCTCGAGCACAAGGTAGGTGATCAGTGATGAGAGAATAGAAAGGTCAGTTGACCTGCAAGAAATCCGTTGGGAGAGATAAGGACATTGACCCCCTTGTTCTATTCCCGACCTTCGCAATGCGCACACAAACGCTGAACGTCAAAGTGCAGAACAAGAAGGATGGACAAGGAGAGAGGGGTCAAGTATTGAAGGTGGTCATGAATTGGCAAAGCGTAAGGAAAGGGAACTAGGTGGTCGACCCAATCTTCGAGGACTTGCGAGGGGTCGGTTGCTGGCGGGAGAACGAGGGGATTTCCAGCTCGCATCTCCAAACAGCGACGATAGTTGTAAGCGACTCGACGTCCTCGTCTCTTCCTCCTGTTGCGCCCTATCCAACTCCCTCAAAATCATTCTCGCTCCCTTCAGACACATCTCTGCCCTTTCATCTCCTTCCCTCCCGCATTCGAGGAACTCCTCGAGAGAATCACACATGATCGAGTTGTCGTCGAGAGCCACTTGTGCTGCTTTCGCGAGCGCTTTCGAGCGACTACGCATGACTTTGGCGAGCGGTTGAGAAGCGAGATCGACGCAAGGTCGCGAGATGGTGACGATGACGGGAAGATGAAGTGTCGTAGCTGAGGGGTCGATAACGAGGGTGCAGCCCCCGAGTGGGCCAGGTACGAGTGCCGGATCTGAATGGAGCGGTTCGTCGAGAATCGTGTCTCCTCCAGGAGAACCTATCGAAGGTGATTCCTCCCACCGACTCCTTTGACGAGTTTCACTCAGTTTCTGAGTGTGAATTGAGACTGAGCTTTTCCATCTTCCTGAACCCTCTCCTCCAAGCTCTTCCTGCTTTTGCTCCCTCAAAGCTTCATCAAGACTTGTCGACGGTACGTCCTGCTCGATTCTCCATCCTTCCGGTCTCACATGCTGAACTTCGACATCGTATCTCCCACCACCGAAGGTTCCTCCGTAAAAGCGTATCTTGACTTCCTCTTCCTCTCCGTCCTTTTTCTCATCGACCGAGAAGACGATTCTATATCTTCCAGCTTGAGCGTCAAACTCCTCCTCCCGTAACCTGGCCCGTGATCGATCTCGGATCAGGTAAGGCGCGAAACCATGCGAAGACAAGAATCGACCGATCGAAGCGATGGAAAGCGGGAGATGGACAGAGAGTTGTTGGAGCATCGAGTGAGGAAGGTTGTAGCCGGGAGACGCTCTGATAAGCATGCTGAGAGCTAGACCTGGTCGAGTCGAAGGAGCGGGAGGTGCCGATATTCGAAGTCCTTCGTTCGCTTGATTCTGGGACTGAAAAGTGAGAGGGAATGGGAAAGCTGAATCCGAGGCGGACGAGGGGCCGTTCGAACTGGTAGCGATTGTGGAAGACGAAAGGGTCTGATGTAAAGGGGGAGGAGGTGGTGCATGAAGAGGAACGGATAGACTGTTGAAAGGACTCGAAGAGGGAAGAGGAGGATGAGGCGAGAGGAAAGTGTTGCCGGTATTGTTGATGACCGACATCGACGATTTCGTTCTACGGTGTGAAGGACGAGTAGGTGGAAGATCGGCGAGGACCGATTCAGCTTTGTCGGATTGCATTGGCGGAGGTGGTTCAAAGTGAGGAGGTTTAGGTAGAGATCGAATTGCGAAGCCATTCAGGTGTACGGTTGTTCTTGTACCTCCACTCTACGATCGTCACAAGAGATAATCAGCACTAGATGAAGGGACAAAGAGAGACCAAGGCATACGGGAACGAGAGGATCTTCGACTGAACATGCTGCGACATAAAGCACTCCTTCCTTCCCTTCTCGTTCGTCGCCTGCATGCGTTGTGACCATACAAGCATCTCGGTCCGCAACGAATGAACCTCGAATGTGCATATGCAGGAGTCTGTGATGGGGCAGAGATCAGCGCGGTCCAATTCGCCAGTCTAGGGAAGAAATACTCACGCATCAGTGTCGCTCAGTAGTTCGACCGTCTGACTGCGAGTGCTGTCGTAGCGAGGGTCCCAGATTGCCCTTGCGCCCGAAGAACCGATCGTCGCACTGCGATTTCGAAGGAAGAGGTCATTTCGTGCGCCTCCACGAGAGCATACGTACGACCTGTGAGACTCACGCTACGTCTTCCTTCTTCCAGCTCCCCTCTATCCAGCCTTCTCCTCGAAAGAAGGGCAAGACTTCGTCCGCTCGCAACCCTCGACGACTCGAAACTCCTCCCATTCCTGGCGAAGTCACTACGGTCCTCGTACTCGCCGTCGTCCTCGTTCGTTCTAATGCTGATGTACGTAATGTCGGGTCGTTGGGAGTAGGTACGAAGGCATCAGAGTCTGTGTCGAGTTGAAAGATGCGAATTCCGTTATTTGTCGTTTGATGCTGCCATCCGTGAGTAGCTAGGTTTCCAATTATACCCTGTAGCTCAGAAGTATCAGTTTCAGCTATCTCGCTGCAGTCTAGGATCGTTTCAGACAGCTCACTTCTTCTCTCTCAACATCTTCCCCTTCTTCTCGTTCAGCAGGAGTTACCGCTTGATCTGCAAGCTTGACGAGTAATTCGAGAGCATTCTTGATCCTCTTAGTATGTCTGTGTTGCTTTGTCGGTCGATCTGATGGAGCTGTTTTACTGATGGTGGGGAGAGGAAGGGGAAGGGGGGAAGAGGAAGAGGGGGGAGGAAAGATGAAGGGTTGCAGTGGGGTCGTGAGCATACAGAAATATAGTCGTGCTTGATACTAGTACAGAGCGTGAGAGCGGAAATTGTGGAAGAAGTCAAAGCGATCGGCTCCATGTTTTCGCGAGTTCGACTCAGGAGCTGTAAATCACAAAATAATCGATCAGTCTGTGCCCCGTATGAGGGAGATTCAGCGGAAGGCTCACGTATCCGTTGGCATTGTGAACTGCGAAAGTTGGACGAGGTCAGTAAAAAGCCTTCAGAGCAGATGGCGAGGATAACTCACTCGCACTCCTCTTCTCGTCTCAACCTTGAGCGTTATAGGGACTGCCCGAAGGCGTTGATTTTGGCTCGAAAAAGGGGAATAAAGAAAGATAAAAGTGAAACGAGAAGAGCGACAAAAGAGAGAAGCGAGTGAAGAGAGAGAGAGGTGTAAGAATGGGGAAGGAGGGTGGGTAGGTCAAAGAACTTGAAGAAGGCAATAGAGTATAAGTACTACAATCGAGACGAAATCAAAGAGGGGGGATCTCCTGCCTCACCTTGAAGAAGGCGTTTAACGAGGTGGCTAGCGATAACTGCTGTGTGCCGTTTACCAGGAGCGGGAATGCGATTAGTGCGATTATCCCGATGGAAGAGAAGACTAAGGCGAACCTCGATTGCTTCGGATGAGTGTGAGTGTCTACGATCGATGAGAGCGAGCGAAAGCAAGCGATGAAGGTGTAAAGTAGACGAGAGGAGGAAGCAATGGGGAGGAGATGAAACCGCTCTAGAGACAATCGAAGGCTCCGCCGCATTCAGCAAACTGCCTAGCGAACGTGCTCCGACTGAAACAAGAGGGCGATAGACAGAGGTAGAACTGACCGCAAGAGGGAATGTTGAGACTACGATTCGCGCGACTATTGTGCCAACTCCTCGCTAGCTCGTCAAAGGCAAAATCGATTCAACACCGTCTCCTCCGCACTTCTCGACGAAGTTCTTCGCAGCTGTAATCGCGACGTCCAGCACTCAGAACGTCGATCTCTGTCTCATAGAGTCACTCTGGGGCAACGGGTGCGCAACATAGAAGAACGAAAATTGAACGATGCTTTGTGCGGTAAAAATGCAAGTTTGGACAATCTACTCCTTTCTTCTCTATACAGTCTATGTCTGTTCTATAATCTATAGCTTGTGTTGCTCAGTAGCGGTAGGGTAGTCGAGGTAACCTGAAGAGAGCAAGGTAGAGATCAGTTCTCGTCGAAAAGAGATGGAAGTGAAAGGGAAAGGGAAAGGGAAGCTTACCTTTGGTTTCGGAGGGGCCTAACTTATAGAAGGTCTCTCGGTCGTAATCGGTGAACTCGACTCCTTGTTTGACTCGTTGGACGAGATCAGGGTTGGAAATGAAGTAACGTCCGAATACGATTACGGAATTCCTGAAGTGCTCTGCCGTTTCGACAGCGGTGTCGCGCTTGAAACCACCAGCGACGAGGAAAGGACGAGGTGTCCAGATATCATACTATCGGCAAGGGTAAGTGTGAGCGAAACTCCAATAAAGGAAGCGGGAAGGGTCAAACTCACGAGGAAATCAAGAGTCTCCCTTTCGTCTGCGGGCAGGTCGAGGTTTCCTCCGACGCGAGACATGGTAGCGTGGAGGTAAGCGAGGTCGGAGTGACGGTCTCGGATCTCGGTGACAAAGTGTGAGAAAGTCTTGTGAATCTCCTCATGTTCCATCTTCATACCCTGGAAAGTCGAGTAGGGTGAAACTCGGATACCAGTCTTCTTCGCTCCGACAGCCTTGACGACCGCATCGACGACTTGGAGAGGGAATCGAACTCGGTTTTCGATGGATCCACCGAATTCATCGGTTCGCTTGTTCGAGTTGGTTTGTAAGAATTGGTCAAGGAGCTGTAAATCACAAAATAATCGATCAGTCTGTGCCCCGTATGAGGGAGATTCAGCGGAAGGCTCACGTATCCGTTGGCATTGTGAACTGCGAAAGTTGGACGAGGTCAGTAAAAAGCCTTCAG
>Ga0308161_1001456_pt1 | contig 28273 bp, 51 predicted proteins | sample PhyFR2_FD_201034 | JGI IMG/M metagenome (GOLD analysis project Ga0308161, IMG submission 201034) | Phyllosphere microbial communities from UC Gill Tract Community Farm, Albany, California, United States - DLSLF.R2 | ecosystem: Host-associated > Plants > Phyllosphere > Unclassified | place: USA...
GGCGGGGTTCAGGAATTACGGGCACGGTTCAGCATCCCCGACGCGTTGCCCGTGGTCAAACGCGGTTTGCGGATGGGACAGCCGGTACGCCGGGTTCTGAGGTTTTCCGCACCATCACTGGCCATCCTCACCCTCCATGGGCAATTCATGGGCAAATGCCTCCAAGTCCATCATGACTCCTCCGTCCGTGATGGCCGCCGCTTTCGTGTCGTCATCGGGCCATAAATGGCTGTAGGTCCGCAGTGTTTCGGTTGCGTCCTTGTGCCCCAGCCTGTGTGCCACAGCCACCGGTGACATGCCGCCGGCGATCAACTGGGAGGCGTGGTAGTGCCGCAGCTGGTGCCAGCCCGTGTTGACTCCACCCAGCCCCGGAACCTTATCCCTAGCAGAGCGCCACACCTGGCTGGCTGACTTCCGGATGATGACCAGCCCGTCCGCGTGGAACACCAGACCCCCGGGCCCCTCCGGCTGCTCACGCAGGGTCTTGAGGAGCTGGAGCGAGTGAGTGCCCACGTGGATGTTCCGGCGGCTGGACGGCGTCTTCAGGGGACCCCATACCGCGTCCTTGGAATTCATGGACACGAGCTGCCGGTCAATGGTGATCATCGACGTGTCGAAGTCCACCCGGTCCCAGGTGAGTCCGCGTAGCTCGGCAGAGCGGAGCCCGGTTGCCGCGCAGAAAACCACCATGGGCCGGAACGGTTTGTAGATCTTCTCGGCCAGCAGCTGCACTACCTCGGTCCGGAGTGGCACAACGGGCACGTCCTCGACCGTGGGGAGTTTGATACCCACGCACGGGCTCTTCGGGATTAGCCCATCGAGGACAGCGGCTTTGAACAGGGCAGAGAGGTACCCGTAGGTGACCTTGATGGTGGCGGGGGCCAGGGTCTCGGCCCACTCCCCCACAGCCTCCTGCACGTCGGAACGTTGGACCGTGTCCAGGGTCTTCTTCCCGAAGGACGGGATGATGTAGAGCTTGAACTTCGCTGTGATCGATTCCCGTGAGCTGTCCCGCTGATCCAGCTGGTGCCGCTGCCAGGTCTCGGCGTAGTCGGAGACGAGGACCTTCCTCCGGGACGCGACGTAGGTGCCCTGGTTGATAGCCGTCACCTGTTCGGCGAGGAAGTCCATGGCCGCGGCCTTGGTGGTGAAGCTCTTGCGCTGCTTGTTCTGCCCGGGCGGGGTCCACTCCGCCCGGTACCGTTTGCCCTTCCCATAGACGGGCGTGCGGGTCTTGTCTTTTCGGACCCAGAGGTCTTCTACCCGGGCCATCAGAGGATCCTTGAGGCGAGCCGCGGCCGGTCCCGGTGGATGCGCCGGCGGAACAGCAGGTTCACGGTCTGCGGATCCCACCGGTACGCCTCCGGGTGGTCGACGAGGCGGTTGACCTCCTGCCAGAAGTGCACCGGCGACAGTCCGAACGCTTCGGTTGCCTGGCGTTCCCTTGCGGCCGGGTACTTGTACGGGGCCACGGCGAGCTTCAGGATGCTCTTGTCCCGGTCAGTCAGTGTGCCCATTGATTTCCTTTCTGATGTGGATGAGTTCTTCGAGGGTCAGCGATTTCTCCCAGGCCCGGACGTCGTCGGGCATGACGTGGAGGCGGTGGGCGATGCTGATGAGGTCGTCCGTGATCCGGGCAGCGTCGATGAACGCTTGCGTGCGGATGAGGTGACGGGCGGCCCATGTGCGGGCCTGCAGCTCCTGCTTCGGGTTACACCCTACGTGTTCGTAGTAGGCGTGGCCGAGTTCGTGCCAGGCGGTGGAGCGGCGCTGGATGTACCCCAGATCGGGGTGGATGAGGATGTGCCGGCGGTCGGGGTCCCATGCACCCCACCAGCCGTTGGGCGGGCGTTTGTAGTGGATCCTCACGCCCATTTGTTCTGCCATCCGTTCGTACCCCATAGGGCAAGAACTTAGTGGCGGGCACCGACAAAGGGTCCGGCGCCCCGTGTTTTAGCGGTTGCTGGTGGCGTCCGAGAGACGCAACATTTCCCGGGAGAGGGACACCAGGAGCTGCTGTGAGGATTCGGGCAGGGACCGGGCGCCGCCGATGACGAGGGCGGACTCGTCCGGGGAGCCCATGGGCAGGTCAAGGTCAGCGGCGCACGCTGCGACGACCTGCTCCACGGTGACGTTGAGGCCGCGGGCGAGACCTCGGATGGTGTCGGGGTCCGGGAAGAGCTTGATGGGCTTGTTGGCCATCTGCTGGAGGCGGGACTGGGTGGGGATGCCTCCGCAGTCGCGGGAGAGTTCGAGGTTGTTACGGTCGCCTCGTCGTGACTGGATGAGGCCTCGGAGTGCTTTTCCTTCGGGCATGGTTACTGGTTTTCTTTCTGGTGGCGTGTGTAGGCGGTGAGGTGCCGGGAGTAGCGGGTGGCTACGACGGCGACGATGACCGCGAGGATGATGAAGAACCAGAATGTCCCAGGAGTGGCGAAGGCCATGATGATCAAGACGGGGACCATGATGAAGGACCCTAGGACGGCGATGGCGTAGGCCACTGCTTCTCGCCGGTTTTTGATTGCTGGCTCGTAGGACATCTGGTTTCCCCCTATGGTTCTTCGGGCAGTTGGTCGTGCCCGATTTGGTCGTCTGCTTCGCGGGCTGCCAGGCGGTAGTCGTCCTGGTTGTCGTCCGGTTCGGTGTTGGCGGTCTGGAGCTTTTGGATGGCGCGGTTCTGTTTGATGAAGAGCCGTGCGAGATCGATCACTATCTTGCGTTGCTCGATGGTGAGTGAGTCGACTTCGGGTGGTAGCTGGTCGGCTAGTCGTGCTTGTGGAGGTTCCATGTGGGCCGCCTCGTAAACGACTTCGAGTGGTAGGTCGGAGAGCTTGGCGAGTGCTTCAAGGGTCTTTCTTCCTGGTCGCGATGTGTAGGTGCCGGCGAGGAGCTTGTCCACTGTTGTGTAGGACAGTGTGAGTCCTGCCTTCTCTGCGATTCGGCCCAGTTGACGCCCCCCAGCGCCGCCGTTGTTGTCGGATGCAGCTTGCGCTACGTCCTTCAACGTCTTGGGTCTTTTCTGCATGGCTCAATCCTTGACCTAGTTGTATTACTTGTACGAGCGTCTCGAACTTTTTCAAATACAAGTAAAACCCGTATAGCCGCGTAATCGCGGGAGAAACGAGCCGGACTGTTGACAAGTGAAAGACAACCGCCGCATACTTCACTTGTCAGCCACTAGGAAAGGAAGCAAGATGTACACGTACCAGCAAGGCAAGGCAACGAGCCAAAGCAAGACCGATAACAAGAGGCGCGCAACCCGCCGCCCAAGAACACGACTCCGGGGGGAGGTCAACATGAAGCCCATCAGCACGGCCATTCTCAAGAAGCGCCGCGAACGCGAAGGCTACTCACAGCGCCAGCTGGCCCAGCTCTGCAAATGCACCCAGGCAGCCATTAGCGCTCTCGAAACCGGGACCATGACCCGCTGCTCAGAGGACCTGGCGACACAGATCGCCAAGTGGCTCAAGCGCGACGTCGACGAACTCTTCACCCGTCACGAGGACACACGCGTGCCCAGGATGACAAACGCGGCAGGCTCCAAACGCCATCCCGTGCCGCAAGCCGCATAACCCAGGACAGGAAACCCAGCTCATGGTCTCAGCCACTCACACCCCCACGACCGCGCCGCCACGCACCCAGAAACTCCGCGACCTCATCGAGGACAACGCGGCCGGGATGGCCACAGCGGACGAACTCCACAACGCACTACTCGACCTCGAAACACTCATGGGCTGGACCCTCACCACACCAACAGAAACGGAAGACGTATGAGCACCACGATCTACCTGGACGTGGACGGCGTTATCAACGCCGTGACCAAGCACGTTCCCACCACCACTGGCTGGGGCGAGTATGCCCGCCGGAAGGTCAACAGTTTCCCCATCATGTTCGCCCCCTCCCTCGTCGAAGCCCTCAACGAGTTGGGTGCCCGCGAAGACGTCACCATCAAGTGGCTCACCACCTGGGAGCATGACGCCGCCAACGACCTCAGTCCCGCCCTAGGCATCAACGGCAAGGAATGGGAAGTCCTCACCGGAGAGCAGGACGCCTGGCACGGTGAGGGCTGGTGGAAGCTCGAAGCCATCCGTACCGACGTGGAAGCCACCGCGCCGGACAAGTTCTTCTGGATCGATGACGATCTGGGCGCTGAGCTTCCCGCACTCGAATGGGTAGCTACTCGGCCTGAGGGCGTCGGCATCACCCCGAAGATGCGTGAGGGGATGACGACCGAACACCTTGAATGGATCCGGGCATCACTCGAAGCCGTGGAGGTGGCAGCGTGAGCGACCGTGACGAACTAATGCTCGACAGCATGGGGCCGTCTGCTCAAGGTGGTTTCGAAATCAAGACGCACGCCGGCGGCCCCGAGACAGCGGAGACACTGCTGTTCATCGCCGACTCGATGCGGTCCATGCTCGACGAACACAACGCGCCGAACTACCTGGAGATGGAAGTCACCGCGGGGGATCGCAAACGCTACATAATGAACCTCCAGCGGGCCGGCAAGGTCACGCCGCACGGTGCAAGGCTGGCGGCTGAAGCCGAGGCGGATAGGGCCGCCGTTCTGATCCGGGATCTCATCGACCGGGACGACTGCCACTTCGACCACCACGGCGGATGCCAAGCCCATGGCTACCTCAGACTGGAACCCGGCGAGAAGTGCCCACAGCAGGAGGCCAAAGACTGGCTCATATCCCGGGAGGAGAAACGATGACTGCGGCTGTTCTTGAGCCGGAGGTTCCTTGGAAGGACCGGGCGTTGGGTGAGATTGAGGATCTGGCGAAGTCGGGGATGACGTTCACGGCGGACACGCTGCGGGCCCGGGGCATCCCGGAGCCGCCAAAGCATCCGAACCAGTGGGGCGGCCTCTTCACGACAGCCAAGCACCGCGGCTGGATCACCAAGGCTGACTTCTCCACAAGCCCGAGGAAGTCGCGGCATGGTGGGTTCCTGCATGCGTGGCGGGGGGTTCCTCGTGCCGGCGCCTAGAACTCTCCCGAAGGATGGGACACTCCCCCGGCTGGCGTACACCGTCCCGGAGGTCTCGCTGATGCTGGCGGAGCCGCAGCAGACGGTGAAGCGGCACTGCCAAACCCAGGCGCTGCGGGGGGCGTACAAGACGGGCGGGAAGACCAGCCCATGGCGGATCCCGCCAACAGCGATCGACTACTACCAGAAGACAAGGAGCACCCAGTGAAGAAGGACCAGGCACTCACCGCCCTGGCTGAGGCGCACGCCGACGCAGTGAAGGCGGAGACCGAGGCGGCCGCCGCGCAGGAGAAGAAGCGGCTCGCGGTGAAGGCTGCCTTCGATGCAGGCTGCCGTGGCCCGGAGATCGCTGCCGTGCTGGGTTCGTCGGTTCAGTGGACGTACAAGGTGCGCGCCATGGAACCATCACGCGCAGCTTGAAAAACAACTGCTAGTTGTTTTTGTCGCTACTTGCAGATAGACTCAGAACATCAACAAAAAGAGGCCCACGGGCTGCAACCCGCGGACCTCGCACCCACCGAAACCACGAAAAGGAATCCTTCGATGAACAGCAACCACTCTACCAGCGGCGCCTACTTCTTCACGAAACAGCAGGCCGCAGCTGTCGCCCGCAACATGATCGTTGGCTACCACGAGAACGTCGCCAACGATGACCAGGACGCCGAGCGCCTCGCCTGCCGCCTCACCGGAGCACTCGAAATCTTCGTCCTTCCGTCTGACGTGGAGAACGCTTTGAACTGGCTTGACGAACTATCCGAGCTGGAACGAGGCATCCACTCTGAGCTTGAGCAGAACGCGGCCGGCACCATCGACAACGGCCCGGAGCTCGCCGAATACCTCGAAGGCCAACTCATGGTTGCCATCGACGACTGCATCAGCGGCTTCCGCAACCACTGGGCGCTGGCAGCATGAGCCCGCTCGCCAGCCACGGCCTCCTCCTCTGCATCATCCTCCTCGTGAGCTTCGGGCTCTCGATCATCCCGGCACGCCGCCACGACGCACACCTCGCCCACAAGCCCGGGACGTGCCCGGACGGCGAATGCGACCAGCCATGAACTGCTACTGCCGCGGCCAGGGCATCTGCGACGGATGCGGCGGCCACGTCTGCAAAGGCGGCTGCACCTGCCAGGTGGACGGAGCGCCCCAAACCCAAGAACACGTAACCGCCGGCTGGGCACCACCGGCCAGCCACCACGAACAGGACCACCGATGAGCATCGCATTCATTGACCCCTCCGTCCCGGAGGTGGCGCCCGGGTCAGCCGAGTGGATGACCTACATGACGGCCAGCAAGGTCAGCGCCATCATGAAGCACTCGACCTACGACTCATTCCTATCCCTCTGGCTCAAGATGGCCGGTCAGATCCCCCGCGAGCAGGACACTGACATCACCCGCCGCGGGCACTATCTCGAACCGGCAGTGCGCGCATGGTTCCGTGACCAGCACCCCGACTGGCAGGTCACCCAGACCGGCATGTGGATCCACAAGGAAATCCCCTGGGCCGCGTCCACCCCTGACGGCATCGTCCATACACCGGAGGGGACCGAGCTGTTCGAGGCCAAGTCCTCCACCATCGACTCCGAGTGGGGCGAACCGGGAACCGATCAGGTGCCGCCGGGCTACTACGACCAGGCACAGTGGCAGATGTTCACCACTGGGCTCCGCCGTGTGCACCTCGCCGTGATCAAGACGTACCTGGAGTTCGCCGAGTACGTCATCGAGTACGACGTCGAGCACGTCGCGATCATGCTGGCGAAGGTCACCGAGTTCATGGACTCCTTGGAACAGGGGCGTCGGCCAAGCCTTGACCCTCTCGACGGGCACGCAGCCACATACGAGGCGATCAAGCAGCTCAACCCAGGCATCGAAGACGAAGAGTTCGAAGTGTCCGACGCCGACGCAATCCGCTTCCTCAAAGCAAACGCCGACCGCAAAGCAGCCGAACTCATCGAGCAAGGCGCCAAGTCATACATCGCCGACCAGGCAGGCCAAGCAAAGTCCATCACCTGGAACGGGAAGAAGCTTTTCACCCGCCAGTCACGAGGCGGCGGAACGCCCTACCTCGTGGCATCCAAAAACCTCCCAACCATCCCAGAAGAAAGCGCAGCCCAATGAGCAACAACATGAACGCCATCGAAGTGGCACGGCAGAACATCGGGGCCTATAAGGGTGAACTCCTCGCCGCACTCCCCTCTCATCTTCAGGACAAGGGCGTCGGCTGGCTCACCTCGGCCCTCTCCGCACTCCGGAAGAACGACGAAGTCCTCAAGTGCGCGAACCAGGACCCCGGCTCGCTGATCGTCGCCCTGTCCCAGGCCGCCCAGCTTGGGCTCATGCCTGGCACTGACGAGTACTACATCACCCCCAAGGGCGGGAAGATCCTCGGCGTCGTCGGCTACCAGGGCGAAGTGGAGCTCATGTACCGTGCCGGCGCCGTGTCGTCCGTGATTGTGGAGAACGTCTACGAGAAGGACCGGTTCGAGTGGAACCCCGGCACCATGACCAAGCCCATCCATGAAGTTGACTGGTTCAGTGGGGATCGCGGCAAGATCATCGGCTCCTACGCCTACGCCATCATGAAGGACGGCGCCGTATCCAAGGTCGTCATCGTCAACAAGGAACGCATCGAGCGGGCCAAGAAGGCCTCAGCGACCGCGGGGAAGTCCTTCTCCCCCTGGACCTCAGATGAGGCGGCCATGATCCTCAAGACAGCCGCGCACGATCTTGCCAAGTGGGTGCCGACCTCAGCGGAGTACATCCGTGAACAGGTCCGCGCTGTCCGCGACGTCGCCAACGAACCCACGAAGCCCGCCCCGGCACCGGAGCCAAGGCAGGAGCCTGTTGTGTCGCCACGCCAGCACCACCCAGAGCCCGCCCCGGCACCTGCTGCCGACACGCTCACCGGTGAGTTGATCGATGAAGGCGAACAGACGGAAGCTGACGCGGCATGGTTCGCCGAGGCAGGTGCCCAGTAATGGCGGGCGAGACGACCATTACGGTCATCGGGAACCTGGTTGCTGATCCAGAGCTCCGGTTCACTCCAAGTGGCGCAGGGGTGGCTAACTTCACCATCGCTTCCACTCCGCGGACCTTTGACCGGCAGGCCAATGAGTGGAAGGACGGGGAAACCCTCTTCCTCCGCGCCGGCGTCTGGCGGGAAGCAGCCGAGAACGTCGCCGAATCCCTCACCAAGGGTATGCGCGTCATCGTCACCGGCCGCCTCAAGTCCCGGTCCTACGAGACCAAAGAGGGCGAGAAGCGCACCATCATCGAACTCGAAGTCGATGACATCGGCCCCTCCCTGAAGTCAGCCACGGCCAAGGTCAACCGGGCCCAGCGCAACGGCGCCGGCCAGGACCCCAGCGGCGGGGCATCGTCCGCCGGCTCATGGGGCGGCGGCAACACCGCCAGCAGCGGCTGGGGTAACGCCTCGGACGCCGAACCGCCTTTCTAAACCCACCCACCAACACGCGGGCGCCTGACCAACCTGGCGCCCGCCACCATCCCCAAAAGGAGAACCAACCCTTGACTGTCACCGACATCCAGCCCCGCATCGAAGCCCGCGACGGCGCAGCAGTCGTCCTCTATTCCAAGCCCGCCTGTGTGCAGTGCGATGCCACGAAACGGAAGTTCAAGAAGAAAGGCCTGGCCGAAGGCACCGACTACACCGTCGTCGACGTCAGCCAGGACGCCGCCGCGCTCGAGTTCATCAAGTCACTCGGCTACATGCAGGCACCCGTGGTGTTCGTGTCCAAGCCAGAAGGCGACCATCACTGGTCGGGCTTCAACGTCTACGAGATCGACGAACACATTCCCAGCAAGCAGGCCCCCGAGACGGCGCTGGAGGCTGCCTCGTGAAGACCATCGCCCTCAAGCCACCGAAGCCGCCCATCGTCATTCCCCGGCAGACCAAGACCGTCCCAACCTGCAGCTCGTGTGAGGGGCCGCTGAACTCCACCGGCGAATGCCGCGGCTGCACCAAATGAAACGCACCAGCAGGAACCCCCTGCCATCACCCGAGCTCCTCAACCAGGCAGCCGACCTCTTCAACGACGGCGCCTCCCAACGCGAAGTCTGCCGAACCACCGGCCTCGCCCGCGAAACCATCCGCAAACACTTCCCCGGGCGCGGCTGGACCTACGTCGAAGGCGGCGAACTCCGCCAAGCCATGAAGAACACACCACTCCAGAAAGGAATAGCAGCATGAAGCTCAGGCTCGGTGAGCTGTGTGCCGGTTACGGCGGCCTCGGCATGGCCGTCGAAGATGTCTTCAACGCTGACGCAGCGTGGTTCAGCGAGTTTGACGAGGCCCCATCCAAGATCCTCGCCCACCACTGGCCCCACGTCCCAAACTACGGCGACATGACAAAGATCGACTGGGCCGCAATCGAACCGGTGAACATCATCAGCGGCGGAACGCCATGCCAGGACCTCAGCGGCGCCGGTAAGCGCGCCGGCATGACCGAAGGGACCCGCTCCAACCTGTGGGTCCAGATGCGAGAAGCAATAGCCATTCAGAAGCCAACCTACGTGGTCTGGGAGAACGTGAGAGGAGCCTACAGTGCCAAAGCCGATAGCGACCTGGAACAGTGCCCGGGATGTATGGGAGACACCAGGGACGGAGGGGTTGTTTTGCGAGCACTTGGACGTGTTCTCGGAGACCTTTCCGACCTCGGGTATGACTGTCAATGGCGTGGCATACGAGCTGCTGACGTGGGAGCCTGCCACGGACGATTCCGCGTCTTTGTCCTGGCTGTCCGACGTGCCGGACTCGTCCCTGTTGCGGACCCCGACGACTGGCGAGGGTCGAAAGGCCACCATGGGAACCAGCGCCGCAGAACGGGTAGCGAACGGACATCAGCCGTACCTAACTCACCAGATAGCCGACCTGGTGTTACTGAAGACACCAACGTCTCAGCTAGCGGTAAATGGCGGCAGTCAGCACCCCGACAAGCGGAAAGCGGGCGGACACGGCCCGACACTCGCGGACGAAGTGGAGCATCTGCTGCCGACTCCGACAGTGGGCATGACGCAGGGCGGGAACAGAACCAGGAGTGGGGCACGCTCCGGGGAGCTGCTGCTGAACGGGTTGGCGGAAGCAGCCGGCGAAGGGAAACTACTTCGGACACCTTGCGCGGCGGAAGCGGAGGGCGGCCCACGGAACCAGGATCGCCCCGGCGCCACTATGCGGTTATCGGATCAGGTACGCGAGGAAGCTGGGCCCGGGCTGCTCTTACCAACGCCCGTAGCGCAGCCCTCCGGGAACACCCCACAGGACCATTTACGGAAGAAGCCTGGGCGGGTAGTTGTAACCGATCTGGCGATCATCGTGGAGAACGGACTGCTGGGAATGGGCTGGCAGCTGCCGTCGAATGGGGACCATACACCCCGGCTATTCGTAGATGGGAAGCCGTGCGAGGAACCGCCCCTTCCCCTACCGAACTAACGGCCAAGGGCAACTACCGGCTGTCTGCCAGGTTTGCTGAATGGATGATGGGGCTTCCATCTGGGTGGGTGACGGATCCGGCCATTGGCCTCACCCGCAACGAGCAGCTCAAAGCGTGCGGTAACGGCGTCGTCCCCCAACAAGCATCCGCAGCACTACGAGACATGCTGGCGGCCTTTCAGCTGCGGCACCCGGCAGCCGCTTAGTCATGCCCTGAGGAACCAGTCGTGCTCGTTTTATGCGAGTGCGGCTGGTTCTGGCACCACGAGAAAGGAAGACGCGTGGCCAAGGACACGAGGCCGTACTTCACGCTCACGAATGAGTACCCGAGGCACCGGAAAATCAGGGCCCTCACGGACAAGGCTTTCCGGTTGCATGTGGAGCTCATCGCTGACTGCAACGACGCCAGGTCAGACGGGAAGTTCACCAGGGCGGAACTGAATATGCGCGGCCCCAAGGCCGGGAAGGAACTGATCGAGGCTGGGCTTGTGACGGCGCTGGAGGACGGCACATACGAGCTTCACGATTACCTGTCCCACCAGCACTCACGGGCGCAGATCGAGGCGTTCCAGGCGAACAAGGCCGAGGCCGGGCAGAGGGGTGCGCACGTCCGGCATCACGTCAAGAAAGGGATGGTGGATCCGGGCTGCGAACTCTGCCAAACCGGCTAGCAAACGCTTAGCAGCTGCCATAGCAGGTGCTATAGCAAACCGTTAGCAAACCATTAGCACCATAAACATAACCACTTAACTACTCACCTAAGTGCCTATCTCACCTTTGGTTTCAACAGCAGTTTTAAAGACCTTGTGGGAAAGAAATCAGTCAATCGTCACTTAGGTAACGCGTGAGGATGTGAACACTTGACTGACCATCAGCCCATCACGAAGCCCCAAGCCGAAGCCCTCGCCCAGCTGCTCCACCAGCTCCGGCCCGAATGGGGTGTGCCGGCCCTCATGACCCTCATCGGCCGAAACATCAACCACCCAGCCACGTACCCGCAGCTCGTCCTGGCAGCCGTGACCGCAGCGAACCGGAGAAACCCAGACGGCACCCACACAGCCAGGACACCCGCGGTCATCTACCAGCCCGGTAAACACTGGGAAACCCCCGTAGGCGAAACACCCGCCCACATCCCAGCCTCTCCACCCTGCGAAGACCACCCAACCTTCGAACACCACAACTGCCGGGCCTGCTGGGGAGACGTCAAAGCCGGACTCCGGCCACGGGACCTCATCGGCAAACACCACGAACCACGAACCGAGGAAGCATCATGACAATCCAGACCTCACCCGTAGGGTCCACCAACCACCACACAACGAGGACCCTCAAAGCCCGCTACGAAGAAGCCCTGGAGCTGCTGGACGCGTGGCGGACCAGGGCCCGGCTGTCGGGTGGGACGGACCGGAAGGTCGCTGAGTTGGGGGTTGAGGATGCGGAGGCTTGGGTTTTGGTTTGCCGGAATGATTACAAGGCGGCTCTTGCGCGGGCTTCTGTGGGGTGTTCTGGGCGTCCGGGTGGGCGGTCTGGGGTGATTGGCCATGCCGCCTAAAACTGTCGCCTTAGAAACGCTCACAGCTCGCCAACGCGGCGAGTACGATTCGATCAAGCGAAGGAGTAGCACATGACCAGGACCAGAGCCAGTGCGAAGAAGGCCGGCACCGCATTCGAAACAAGCATCGCCGGGTACTTGGCCGAGCATGTGGATGACCGGATCGAGCGGCGGGCGAAGACCGGCGCGAAGGACCGCGGCGACATCGGCGGGGTTAGGCTTCACGGGCACAGGCTGGTGCTGGAGTGCAAGAACACCGCGAAAACCACGCTGGGGCCATGGCAGGCCGAGGCCGAAACCGAGCGTGGGAACGACGACGCCCTCGCTGGCCTGGTCGTGCACAAGCGGCACGGGAAGGGCCAGCCCGGAGACCAGTGGGTGACAATGACGGTCGCGGATCTGGTGGCGCTCCTGACCCTTTCACGTGAGCACACAAACGCGTTGTAATCGTTGCTAAAACAAGTGGCAGTTGCTAGGCTAGGGGGACCACATACTCCCCCGGCCTAGCGGACTGCAATCCCCGCCGAACCCACGAAAAGGAAACCCGATGAGTGCTCAGACTCAGACCAACACCCCGGCCAGGCAGGCCGCCCGTAACGCATTGTTCGCCGCCGGCCTCCGCGCCCCGCAACCCAACGACTACCCCACCCACGCCGCCTACGCCGTGGCGTTCGAGACCTACCAGGTCCTGACCATGGCTCCCCTCCGCGAACAGCTGGCCGCAGCATGAGCCTTCCATCCTGCCGAGTGCAAAGCCCAGCGTGCGGTGCTTGCGGCTCAGAGACACGGTTCGATGGGGATTCGTTCCTGTGCGAGGACTGCGGGCTGAACTACCTGGACGGCGAAGACTTCACCGTGCCGGAGTTCATCGAAGACGTACCGGCCTGCGGGGTCCCGTGCAGCAACTTCTGGCACGGCCCGGAGCAGCTCAACCTCACATGCTCCCCGTGCGAGCTTCCCAAGGGCCATACGTCGGACTGCTGGACGGACTGCAAATGACCGCGCAGGAGCTCCAGGACCTGGCTGCTGAGGCGGCCCGGGAGACTGCCGAGTACCAGCACCTGACCGAAACCACCCAACTGTCCGGCCGGGTGTTCGACTACTCTGCGCCCCTCCCCAAACAACCCACATACCGGCCCCGCGAATGGGAACAGGAAACAACAAGATGAGCGAACCACTCGAACTAGTCACCTACCTGCGGGACGAGGACGGCGACTACCAGCACCCAATCACTGGGCTTTGGTGGTCCGGCCTTGAGGTGGAAGACGAGAAGGGGTTCAAGCGCTTCACGGACGCCGAACTCGCCGCCGAGTACCACCAGCAGTCAGAGCGCCACACAATGCTCTGCTACGACGATGTCTACCTGCGGTACGTGGAGGAAAACCCGACCAGCACGACTGGGCCGGAGCGGTACCAAGAGTTCCGGCGAGCACAGACGCTGTACCGTTTCGCGGTGCTCCCTCATTACGACGAGGCCCAGGCGTGAGCGTCTGCAAGGACTGCGGGTGCATCGGCGGCTTGCACTACCCATGGTGCATTCACCCGAATCCAAAGCCGCAGCCGGCCCCTACCCGTATCGAGTACTTCGGCCGCCTCCAAGTCCACCAACCCGCAAAGCCCCAACCAAAGCCAAGGAAAACACCATGAACGAACGCGACGAACAAGGGCCCCCGTACTTGGTCGGAGTCACCGACGACTTCCCTGGAGGAAATGACGACGACCTCACCGAATGGGCATTCGAGCGCGGCATTGAATACCAGAAGTGGCACTCAAAGCCTCGGCAGGTCACCACCGTGGAAGAACTCGACGCACTGCCTGTTGACTCAGTCGTCATGGAATCGGAACAGGACACCTTCATCATCCGGACGATGCGCGGCGTGTTCCACCGTTTCCCGGATGGCTGGTACGTCGTTGCCGGGCATGGAGCGCGAACTAACATTGAGCTCCCCGCGACGGTTCTGCACGTTGGTGGTGCGGAGTGATTAGGTGCCCGAAGTGCTTGAAGATATTCCAGACGCTTGCAGGGGTAAAGCGCCACGTAGGGAAGTGCGGCAAGTGACGGCCCCGGACCCGCGTGTGGGCGAAATCGAGAACAGGCTGGCAGCCGCAACCCCCGGACCGTGGAAGGCGGACACTGCAACACGCGGTGACTGCGTCGTCTGGGGACCAAACGGCCGGTTCTTGATGAACGCGCAGGCCGAACCGCATTGGGTCGAATACCCCGGCGAGAAGCGGGCAGTGTCGTTCGATGTGGACCGGAGAAACTGCGAGTTCATCGCTCACGCGCCCGCTGATGTGGCTTACCTGCTGGCTGAGCTACGGAAAGCACAGGAAGCGCTGGGCCGGGTGGAAGCTGTGGCAACTGACCTGGCAACGCGGGGCGCGGCAATCGAGGCCAAGGGATATAACGGCTCGATCAACTCCAACATTAACGAAGGTCGAAGCATCGGCTACCTCGAAGGTGCACGACTGATCCGCGCCGCTGTGGCTGCTGCGAAGGGAGACGGGGAATGAGCGCATTCATCAACGACTGGCTGCCCTACATCGTCCTTATAGTCACCTACTTCGCCATCAGCACGTGGCTCAGCCGGCGAAAGGCACGCAGGGACGCGGCGCAAATCAAGGCAATTCAGGACAGCATGATCGCTGCCTACAAGGAACGACACGGGGAGTCCGAATGAGCAAGACCATGGCCGAAGTGCTGCACCAGGAAGGCGCATGGTGCGGCAACTGCGAGTTCGAAGGCTGGGACGCCTGCAAAGACTGCCGCGACACCTGCGAGGGCTACGCACGGGCCTTGTCTGCTGCGGGGTTTGGGTTGGTGGCCGACGCCAAAGCCGAAGCGAGTACAAGCACACAGTGGGGTTGGAGGCGGTCATCGAAGAGCGACGTCCGAGTCGTCCCATCCGCTTACAGCGCCGCAGATGTCTATCACAAGCTGCAAGACGATGGGCGTACTTGGCGTGGGGTGAAGTACCAGATTGTTTCCCGGGAAATAACTGAATGGGAGTGGCGTGAGACGGTAGCAAAGACCGAGGGAGGCAAGCATGCCGGTTGAATACCTGCTTTTTATGCCGGGCATGTGGATGGAGCGCCACACTCGCGCCGCGTCTCTCCGGGCCGCGTCGTGAGCCGGTCTGTGCGGGACCCCGACTACCGGCAGAAGTGGGCAACCTCCGGGGCACGCGTCGTGGCACGCATCCTGATCCGGCGCCGGCGCCGCTGCCAGCAAGACCGGACCCACACCATCGGACACTGCCAGAACTGCAGGGTGCACCAGTGAAGGGCCACTACACGAGCGCCATGCCATTCCTCTACGGCGCCCGATACATCGTCTGCACAGAGCCAGGCTGCGGGCACGTCGTACGCAACACCCTTGTCTGGCCGCCCATGAAGCCGCTGATCCACAACGGGCGCAAGCCCAGATAACCGAGAGGGCCCCGAAGATGTGGCATTGCAATCACTGCGGACACTGGCACCAGCAACAACGCTGCCTAGCTATCGCACACAACGAAACCGGCGGCGCATACCGATGCGGATGCACCAGACAACCACACGACCACCAGGAGGCAGCATGACCACGGAGCTAAGATTCCTCCCGCACTCGAAGCACCCAGAGGCGCCCACCCTTACGGAGATCCAATCCGCCACCTTGATCCTCGGAGATTCGTTCATCGACGTGACCGCCGCGTTCAAGCAGGCTGAGGAGTCAGCCAAGGAGGCTGGGGAAGCTGTTCGCCTGCTGGCAACTAACTACGAAGCGAACCTTAGTTTCGCCGTCGAGTACCCGATCACCAGCCGAGAACACAGGCAAATGCAGACCAGGCTTTCCAGAGCACTCCGCCGGCCAGCACTTATCCACAAGGGAGGCAAGCCCCGTGTGTAACCTCATCACGCATATTGAGCGGGAGATCCGCGCCAGGGAAGCCGAGAAGCTGGAAACGGCTGATGTTGAACAAACAACCAAAGAAGGGTGAGAACGTGCGCATAACCCCCGAAGGGACCGTCAGGGTCACCTACGTGCCGAACATCCGGACCATCAGCCGGCACTCCGAATGCTGGAAACAGGAATGGCCGCTCACACACCGCCCCGGCGACGTCCGCCGTTGCCCGCACGCCCGCATCCAGGAACTCACCCAAGTACCCATAACAGCCCGCACACAAGGCCCAGGCACCGACTACTGGCGCGACCTCTCCCCCATCTGGGACCCCATCAAATACCAACGAGCCAGGAAGGCGCTCAATGGCCGCTGACTGGATCGTGAACCGTTGCCAGCACTGCGCGGCAGACTTCGCGGACGAGTGCGGCGAATGGTGCGTTTACTACCGCGTTGACGAGCACGGCGACGAAGGCATCTCCGCCCATCCAAACCATGCCGAGGCGTTCGCCTACGCCGAGAAGCGGGCCCAACATCCGCCGACCTGGGCAGTCGGGGACGAAGCCATCTGTGTGAACCTCGGCAACGGGAAGTACGTGTACGCCGATTTAGATATGGCTCGCAAGATGGGCCTCGAAGGGCAGAGAGTGAAGGTGGTAGCTGATGGCAACTGATCCGAGGTTCGCACCGGGGCAGGTCCGGGATGGGCGGCTGATCTGCGGGGCGAAGAACAAAAAGGGCGAGGCGTGCGGCCTCGGCCCAGTCCCGGGTGCTACCCGGTGTGGCCGGCATGGCGGGAAAGCCCCGCAGGTGCAGAAGAAAGCCGCTGAGCGGTTGGCGGAAGAGAAGGCGAAGAAGATCATGAGCAACGCCGTCCGCACCCTCGGCCTGCCCATCGACGTGGATCCAGGCAAGGCGCTGCTGGATGAGATCCACTGGACCGCGGGGCACGTCGCCTGGCTGCGGGAGAAAGTCCAGGAGTTGGAGACGGACCAGCTGGTGTGGGGCAAAGAGAAGCACGAGGACGGCGTCGGACCCCAAGGCATTGTGGATGTCACTACGGAGAAGGCCGGGCCCTCGGTCTGGTACGAGCTCTACATGAAGGAACGCGACCACCTGGCGAAGGTGTGCGCCCTCGCTCTCCGCGCAGGGATAGAAGAACGCAAGGTGAAGCTGGCCGAGTCCCAGGGTGCCTTGGTCGCTGATGTCATCCGGCGAATCCTGGACGCCCTCGGCCTGTCACCTGAGCAGCAGGCGTTGGTGCCGCAGATCGTTCCCCAACAGTTGCGGTTGCTTGCCGCCGGAAACTAGCGCAACTTGCTACAATAACACGTGGTACTGGTTGGCGACTGGCGGGGGTTGAAGGGTGACGGAACAGGTCAAGTGCACGGGCGGGGATCACCCAACCACGGCGGCAGGGGTGACCCTCTGCCATAAGTGCGCCACCGACCTGACCGAGGACCTGAAGCACGCCGCGTTCCTGTGGGGTGACATTCAAACCAGCTGCGCAAGGCTCGACGTCGGCGCGGCAAGCGTCGGGTCATCCGGGTACAAGGAAGCGCAGCTCGCCGTGAACCTGGATGCGCTCGACAAAGCCCAAACCCTCCGCGTCGTCCTCTCCGGCTGGGCCTCCCACCTCCCCCAGCTTCACCCGGTCGGGGATCCGGTGCGCACCGCCCTGTGGCTCATCACCCAGATCGGGGAGATCCGCCGCCAGGACTGGGCGGGCGACTTCAAGCACGAACTCCGGGCCGCGATCAACGCATGCCGCCGCGCCACCGACCGGGCCGGGGAACTCGTCTTCGCAGGAATGTGCCCCACCGAAAAAGACAACGGGCAGGAATGCGGCACCGCGGTCTTCACCCGCCCCGGCCGGCCAATGGCGAACTGTCCCGCATGCAAGAGCGCATGGGACGTGTCCGAATGGCGTGGCCGGGCCCTGGACTACGCAGGAGTCCACGAGGGCACCCCTGCCGAGTTATCGCGGATGCTCTCGGACCCAGTCACGGGCGAGGCACTACCGCAGGGAACGATTCGGCAGTGGGTGCGGCGGGGCAAGCTCACTCCCATCGGGACCAATGGGGACGGGAAGTCGGTGTATCAGGTGCGGAAGGTCCGGAACCTGTGGGCCAGGATGAAGGCTTCACCCTTCGGAAAACCGTCCCTGAAGAAGCCAATTGAAATCGCAGCGTAAACGCTTGACAGTCGCAGGACTTGTCACGTATCTTCAGATCAAGATGCGATTCGTGGCACTGAGGGGCTGCGGGTAGCGTCCGTGAGAACCCGCCAATCCCCCATGAGGCGGGTTCTTTTGTTTGCGGCGCCAGGGTCAACGCATGGTTTACCACGGGACACCCAGCGAAGGCCGGCCGGGGCTCTTACACCTTTCAGCCCTGCCAAGGACGGACCTGCCCATCGGCGGCCGCACTCCCCCACTGAAAAGCCCACGGGCTGAGGCGGGAACACACAACTGAATAAATCGGCGTCAGAACATGAGCTGACGCCGCTGGGCAGATTGCCTCCGTACGGTGGACGGGCCCAGCACACGCGGACACGAGTCGTGGCATGCTACGGGAATTCTAGAGAGCCGTAGTCTCTGGTTGGGTGCAACTCCCAGCGTCCGCTCTGAGCATTCCCGGCCGCTGGTCAAACACTGGTGTACAGCAGCGTGAGCCGGGAAGCTCTCCCACCACTTCATCTGCTAAAATAGTGGAATGAAAACGTGCGATATTGCAGGCTGTGAAGCGGTAAATTTGATGGCCCGCGGACTCTGCTCAAAGCATTACAGCCAAGCCAGGCGGGCCGGTAAGCTCGGTCGCCGGTCAACGCATGAACTCTTCCTCGCCAAGCTGGTCCCGGATTCTGGATGCCTCATCTTCACGGGCGCCATCAACAGCACGGGCTACGGATCATTCAACGCCGGCGGCCGCCCGATGCTCGCTCATCGATACGCCTGGGAGCAAGCCAACGGCCCCATCCCGGACGGGGCCGAGATCGACCATACGTGCCACAACACCGCGTGTTGCTTCCCAGCCCACCTGCGACTGGCTGACCGCAAGCAGAACATGGAGCACCAGAAAGGTGCACACAAGGGCAGCACATCCGGGATCCGTGGCGTCTACTGGAATAAGAACCGCCAACGCTGGCAAGTTCAAGTCCGACACAACAAGATTCCCCACTATGGCGGCCTGTTCGAGGACATCAAAGAAGCTGAAGCGGTCGCCCTAAAGCTCCGCCGCGAACTTTTCACCCGCAACGACTTGGACCGGGAAGCTCCATAGGAGGATTCCGTGACTGACCTTTGGGAAGCGGCGGCCAGGCTTTTCGAGCCGCCACCGCCACCAAAGTATGCGACTCCCGGTGAGCTTGCCGTAGCCCTGGACCCCAAGACGGTCCAGACGGACACCATGCGGATCTTCGATGAGGCGCTGGTCTGGGCGTGGAACACCCCGGACGCCCGCCTGATCATCTCGTGCCCACCGCAGGCCGGTAAGTCCCAAAGGGCTGTCCGCCGGTACGCAGAATGGGCGCTCACGCAGAACCCTGACACCCGCATCACCGTCTGCTCCTACAACACCGACACCGCACGCCGGTGGGGCCGAGTCATCCGCGACGACGTCATGGAGCACGGCACCACCCTCGGCGGCCTCGAAGTCCGCAACGACGTCGCCTCACAGTCCGAGTGGCTACTCAACGGCTACCAAGGCGGAGTCTTCACCGCCGGTGTAGGCGCGTCCCTCACTGGCCGGCCATCCGAACTGATGATCGTGGACGATCCCGTCAAGGGCCGCGAAGACGCCGACTCGGCCCGCTACCAGCAACGCAACTGGGACTGGTGGCGTGAAGTCGCCATGACCCGCCTCGCCCCCGGTGCGCCGGCCGTCATCATCATGACGCGCTGGTCTGTGGACGACCTCGGCGGGATGGTACTCAAGCCGGAGAACGGCGGCGCTGACTGGCGTGTCGTGAACATCCCCGCCCAGGCGGACCATCGCCCCGAACTGGGTGAGACGGACCCGCTCGGCCGTGAACCGGGCGAGTGGATGGTCACTACCCGCGGCATGACGCCGGCTCAGTGGGAACGCCGCAAGCGCGACACCGGGCCCCGCTCATGGGCTGCCCTGTACCAAGGCAAGCCGACGCCGGATGAGGGTGGGATCTTCCCCCGCGAATGGGCCACCTACGACGAACCGCTATGGATCGTCCGGGAGGACGGCGCCCACATCGTCCCGGGTATCGGCCGCGATGACCACGAGCTGGCCGTCAGTTGGGACCTTACGTTCTCGGACACGAAGAACAGTGACTACGTCGTCGGCCAGGTGTGGCTACGGATCGGCAACACGGCGTACCTGCTGGATATGGTCCGGGCACGGATGAACTTCAACGCCACAGCCGAGGCCATGCTCGCTCTCCGGGCGAAGTGGCCGCAAGCAATTCAGACGTTCGTGGAGAACAAAGCCAACGGCCCGGCCGTGATCAACGCCCTGCAGCAAAAGCTGCCTGGCCTGATCCCGATTGAGCCGGAAGGGTCCAAGACGGCGAGGGCTTCGGCCATCTCCCCGCTCGTGTTCTCCAAGAACGTTGTCCTGCCAACTGCCCGGCTACTCCCGAACGTCGAAGAGCTACGCGAAGAGGCAGTCAACTTCCCGGCCTCGAAGCACGACGACACCATCGATGCACTGTCCCAGGCCGTGAACAGGCTCCTGCTCATGCCGATCCTGAACATCGGTCAGGTTGTGGAGCCGGACCTTTACGACGAGTACGACGACCGCGGCTACGTGATCTCAGAACACTAAACAGGAAGGCGGGCGCATGGGACTCCTTGAAGCTATGGGCTTCCGCCAGGCAGTAGAGGCCGCACCGGCCGACGACGGGACCATCGCCACCCTTGAACACCAAGTCGACCGGTTGCAGGAGTCCCTGGCTGACCTGCGGCGGGAGAACATCGGGTGGGAGTCCCTGACCGGCCGCGACGGGACCATCTTCACCCGTGACGCGCTGGCACGCCATGCCGACCTGGTCCGGATCACATCCATCATGAATCCGCTGATGAAGCGGGCCAAGCAGATCCGCGCCTCCTACGTCTTCGGGCAGGGCGTGCAGGTCAACGCCCGCGGTACTGAGGGCGGGCAGGACGTCGGGCAGCTCGTGCAGGATTACCTGAACGATGAAGGAAACCGTGACGCGGTCTTCGGGGCCCAGGCGAGGCAGGCCATCGAGCATGACCTGTTTGATGACGGTAACGAGTTCATCGCCCATTTCGTGGACCCGCTCAATGGGCGTGTGCAGGTCCGGCCGTTCGCGTTCGATGAGATCAAAGATATCGTCACCGACCCGGGCGACAAGTTCACCCCCTGGCTCTACAAGCGGGTGTGGACGGAAGTCACCCCCACCGAATCCCTGGGCGCCCTCACAAAGGAGCGGACCGCCTACTACCCGGCGCTTAAGTACCAGCCGCTCACGAAGATGAAGACGTACAACGGGCACCCGGTCATGTGGCCGGGCACTGTTGGCGGCGCAGCGGTACATCACATCAAGGTCAACCCTGTTGGGCGTGACCGGCTTTGGGGTATTGGTGACGGCTACGCGGCCCTTCCCTGGTCGCGGGCGTACAAGGAATTCCTGGAAGACTGGTCCCTTCTGATGAAGGCACTGTCCCGTATTGCCGGGATCGTGAAGGACTCCAAGTCCAAGGCGCAGGGCCTGCGTGCTGCTGCGAACCAGATCCAGCAGGGCCCAGCCGGGTCACTAGTTGCCACTGGCACCGGTGAGGTTGAGTTCCCGTCCAAGTCCGGCGCGACACTGGACAGCGAATCCGGCCGGCCTCTGGCCGCGATGGTCGCTGCAGCGCTGGGTATCCCGGTGACAATCCTGCTCGCGGACCCGGGCGTCACCGGGGCCCGGGCAACCGCGGAAACACTCGACCTCCCCACCCGTCTAGAAATGCTGGGCCGTCAGGAAGTCCACGCCGAGTTCTACCGGGCGTCCTGCGGGTTCGCCATTGAGCAAGCCATCCTCGCACCCCGTGGCCCACTGAAGGGAACCACAACGAGGGACGGGGACCGTCTCATCGCGCAGCTCGCCGGAGACGAAGACGGCACCATCGAGGTCAACTTCCCCGATCTTGAAGAGATCGACATCAAGACCCTCATGGAAGCCATCGTCATGGCCGACGGCACGGGTAAGGTCCCGCCGCTGGAGATCCTGAAGCTCATTCTCCACGCCCTCCGGATCCGCGACATCGAAGAGATCCTCGACGACGTCACGGACGACCAAGGGAACTGGATCAGCCCAGACACAAACGCCGGGCAGGCAGCAGCCGACAGGTTCAAGCGCGGCGAAGACCCGGCAGCAATCGTGTAGCAGGGAAGGGGGCCGGCGTGACCATCACCCCGGAAACGCTGGCCCTCGCCGCTAACACGCGCAACCAGGTCAGGTCGCTCACCGACCAGCAGGTCCGGGACCTTGTGGCCGCTTGGGTGAACACATGGCAAGGCTTGGAGCCTGAATACGTTTCCTCCATCGGTGATGTCTTGGCTGATGCCTCCAACGGGTACGTGTCGGCGGCGAAGGTCCGGGCGAACACCCGGTTGCGGCAAACCCTGGAAATCACGCTGCAGGAGCTGCAGGGCCTCGCTGAACAGGCGAACCTGACTATCAGTGCCGGGCTGCCGGATGCGATCGATCTTGGCGGGGTAGGCACGACAGCGGTCATTACCTCCCAGCTCCCGGGCGTAGGCGCCTCGCTCGTAACCGCGTGGGACAGGGTGGACCCCAACACCCTCGCCGCGATCGTGAAGCGCTCCACGGAGCAGATACACGCCCGCACCCGGCTACTGTCCACTGAGGCTGTCCGGTCCATGAAAGCGAACCTCATCCGCGGCATCGCAGTCGGGAACAACCCGCAGGCCACGGCACGGCGGATGGTGAAGCAAGCCGAGTCGGGGTTCAACGGCGGACTGGAACGGGCCCTCGTCATTGCACGGACGGAAACCCTCGACGCGCACCGGGCCGGCTCCCTGGCCGCCGCGAAGCAAAACACCGACCTGCTCACCGGCTGGGTCTGGTCAGCTGCACTCGACCGCCGGACCTGCCCTTCCTGCCTGGCGAACCACGGCACCGAACACCCGCCCGAAGAGTTCGGGCCCATCGACCACCACTGTGGCCGGTGCGCCCGGATCGACAAGACGAAATCCTGGCGTGACCTCGGATTCGACATCGACGAACCCGCCGACACGTTCCCCAACGCCAAGGACTGGTTCGACAACCTCACCGAAGACACGCAACGCGCCATCATGGGCCCCGAGCGGCTGCAGCTGCTCCGGTCCGGGCAGGTCGGCTGGGACGACCTCACCACGAGGCGGTCAACGGACGGGTGGCGCGACTCAATGCACGTGACACCGGTCAAGGACCTCAGAAACTTGGCTGCTCAACGCTGACCGTCCCGCACCACTTGCAGGCCGAGTAGATGTACCCGCCGTGACCATTCAGATCCACGTGCGTCATCACGTACTCGTGAGCTGGGCACTCACCGGGGCCGCCCTCGTTCTGATCATCCTTCCCCACCCCCACAGCATACAAGGAGGCCGCAATGGCTACCCGCGTCAAAGAAGCCGGCACAGTCGCCCGCACGGGCCCCGGCAGGGTCCTCCTGACCCTCATTACCCCCGGCCAGGGGTCCTCCGGCTCGTACACGACTGACGTGCTGGAGGCGGCAGCCGCCGAGAAAGTCTTCCCCCGCGGAACGCAGGGGCACATCAACCACGACACCGAGTTCCAGCGCATGGAACGCCCCGAAGGCGACCTCCGAAACCTCGCACTCGTCCTATTGGAGGACGCCCGGGTAGCTGATAACGGCGCACTCGTCGCCGAGGCGCTGGTGTCCTCGGCGTGGCGTGACTTCGTCGAAGAGTTCAAGGACTTTATCGGCGCATCCATCGCAGCCCAGGCCGAGATTCGGAAGACCCCTGACGGGCCGGTTGTGGAGAAGCTGCTTCCCCACCCGTTCAACCGGGTGGACCTCGTCACGGTCGCAGGCCGCGGCGGGGCCATCACAGAGGTCCTGGAAGCCGCTCATGTCATTGAGTCCCGGTCCATCGTCAAGGAAGCGACCGCCAACGAAACCGGCGAACTGCTCCGCGAAGCGCTCCGGGCCGCTTACGGCGCGCAGGACACATGGATCTGGATGCGCGACTACGACGACGCAACGGTCTGGTTCGACGTCGAGGACCCCGACGCGACCACCACCTACGCGCAGGCCTACACGCTCACCGACTCGACCGTCACCCTCGACGGTGACCGCGTCGAAGTGCGCCCCACCACCACCTACGTGCCAGTCACGGCACCCAATGATTCCGCTCCGAACCCGGCAGCGGTAACCGAAAAGAAGGAGGCCGCCGTCATGGCGACAACCACCATCGAGGAAACGGAGCTCGCGCAGCTCCGTGAAGCCGCCAGCCGGGCCACCACGGCCGAAGCTGACCTCAAGAAGGAACGCGAAGAACGCGCCCTCGAAGCAGCCCAGTCCCGCAAGGATCAGGCAGCAGCCATCGTCCGCGAAGCCTTCGGCGAGGACGCCCCCGCGTTCATCACCGAATCCGCGCAGCTCGTGGCAGCTTCCGAGGGCTTCGACGCGAAGAAGCTCACGGACTCCGTGGCAGAGGCCGCCGCGAAGTTCCAGTCCCAGGCAGGCGCCGGCAAGCCCGCCGGGAACGGCCCCGCACCGGTCACCGAGTCGCGCACCATCACCGACGAGGACACCATCAACGCCCTCGAAGGAGGCAAGTAAGCAATGAAGAACCAGCGCTACACCAACGCCCTGCACATCTCCGTCCCGGCCCCCCGTGACGTGAAGTCCGGCGAAGCCGTCCGTGTCAACTCCATCTGCGGCGTCGCCGTGCACGACGCCAAGTCCGGGGAGAAGGTCACCATCTGGCTGGACGGCTCCTACGACCTGCAGGTCACTGGAGCACTCGCCACCGTAGGCCTCCCGGTCTACATCACCAGCACCGGCGCCCTGAACACCACGGCCACCGGTAACTACCTGTTCGGCATCGCCCTTGGCACCAAGGCCGCCGCTGCAGGCCCCGTAGAAGTAGCCCCCATCGGCTACACGACCCAGACCGCCGTCGGCGCGTAAGGAGAAACCAATGAACACTCTCGCTAAAGAGGGCTTCCGCGCCGCGCCTACCCACGAGGAACGCGTCCACGAAGCCGCCCTTCTGTTCGGCCGCGGCAAGTCCGGCGCCGATCATTTCGCACAGGCGACCCTGCTCGAAGCGTTCGGCACTGACGACTTCCCCGTTCTGCTCGGTGACGCGTTCGCGAAGTCCGCGATCAAGGCCCAGAAGGACGCCGTCAAGGAGTTCGAGCCGCTGCTCGTCGACATCACCGTCGACGACTTCAAGCGCCGCAAGCTCGTCGACCTGTGGACTGGGGACGCTTTCGAACCCGTCGGCCAGGGCGAGGAATACAAGGGCGGCACCCTCCAGGAAACCGAACTGGACCACGGCGCCGCCAAGCACGGCAAGTCCTACGGCCTGACCTGGGAGCTTCGCCGCTCCCGGGAGTTCTCCACCCTGGCGAACTTCCCCAAGGCCCTCGGCAACGGCTCCATCAAGGGCCAGAACAACTCCGTCGCTGACCTGCTCGTCAAGAACGGCGGCTGGAACACGGACTTCTTCGGTTCGGTCTCGGCACTCCCGCTGACTCCGGAGAACCTGGACGCAGCGTTGAAGGAACTCGCTCTCCGCGAGAACCACCGCGGCGAGCTGGTCGACACCTCGGACCTGGTCCTGGTGCACGGCCCAGCCCTGCGCGGCCAGGTCAACCGGATCCTGCGGGCCACCGAGCTGGAGATGCAGGTCACGGACGGGTCCAAGGTCACCAAGACCCGGATCCAGAACCCGTTCACAAACGTGGTTACTCCGCTGGAGTCCCGTAGCACCGGTCAGCGCCTCGGCACCGACCAGGGTACCGCGTGGGCTCTCGTGCAGGGCAAGAACTCGGACCTGCCGTCCATCATCCGGACCCTGCTGTCCGGCGAGGAAACGGTCGACATCCGCGTGCAGCGCGACCAGGGCGAACGCCCCGGCGGCGGCACCGTGCCCGTGGATGCCGGCTCTTTCCGGGACGACACGATCTGGTTTAGGGGCCGCGATGTCTACGGCATCGACCCCGGCTTCACGACCGGCGTCTGGGCGTCCAAGGGCGCCTAGCCCACAACTTCCGGAGTGACCGGGCCATAACGGGGCGGCTGGCCATCTTTCCCTCCCGGGCTGCCCTGCTGGGCGAATCAATCCAGCAGGGCAGCACCACTCCGGACCCCACAACTTCACAGGAGGCACCGTGACGGACTACGACGGCGGCACACCGGCATCTGATTTCTCCACGACTGACGGGGCTATCGATTACAGCCTCCCCCTCGGTAGGGTGCGCCTCCTGATTACTGACATCGCGGACGCACCTGCTGACCGGATCTTCACGGACGACCAGCTGGACGCGTTCTACACCCTCTGCGGGGAGAACGTGAACCGGACGGCAGCGAAGGCGCTCCTCGTCATGGCCGCCTCGGAGGTGCTGATCTCCAAGAAGATCCGCACCCAGGACCTCACCACTGACGGCCCGGCCGTGTCCGCCGAGCTGCGGGCCCTCGCCAAGCAGCTCAACGACGAAGCGGACGCCGCCGACGCAGCAGCCGACGCCGGATTCTTTGACGTCATCCCCCTCGGATACCCGGCCCGGGGCGAGGGCGAAGAGATGAGGTGGTACTGATGCCTCTCCCCCGAACGCGGGTCATCCCGGAACGCTGGGCGGAACGCCACCGCCCCACCGCCGCCGGGACCATGACAACCCCCTGCCAGGTCGCCAGGATCAGCGACGGCCCTGCCCCTTACCCGAAGCCGCCGGGTTGGACTGGTGAACGGGTCATTCACGACACCATGTGCCGGGCGCAGGAACTCAAGCGGGAGGGCGGCGGCACCCCGGGTGAGCAACCCACGACGGAGCGGCAGTACCTCGTGGCGGTCCCTCACGTCAGCCCCCAGGGCGTCCCTGTCCCTGACCTGCGGGCGGGTGAGCGCGGCGACATCGTCCTCGTCCTCGGCCGCCGGCTCCGCATCACGTCAATCCTGTTCGGCTCGCACGAGTTCCAGCGCGACCTGATCTGCACGGACAACCTCACCCAGCAAAACCCAGCCTAGGAGGTACCTGATGGGTGTTGACGCCTCAGACTTCCGCAAGCTGGCAGCCGACCTCGCTAAGGCTGGTCCGCAGACCGGCAGGAAAGCACAGGTAGTCGTCCGCAAGGTCGCCAAGGACATCGAAGCCGATGCTAAGCGTATGGCCCCACGTGACCCGAAGCGGCCACCAAAGGACCCCAGCCGCCGCGTTACCGGCAACCTCAAGGGCTCCATCACGACCAGTGACCTGCGCACCGTTGGCATGTCCGGGACCCTCTCGGCCGAGGTTGGCCCCACTGCTGAGTACGGCGAGTACCAGGAATTGGGGACGAGCACGCTCCCGCCGCGCCCGTTCATGGGGCCAGCCGCTGACATCCACGAACCGCTTTTCGCGCAGGCAATGGAGCAACTAGCTGCGGAGGTTCTTGATGGTTGACCCCGATGCCCTCACAGGGCCGGTCCTGGCCGCTCTCCGCGCCGTGCCTGGCATCACCGTGTACGACGGCGCAGTGCCCACGAGCGTCCCTGAGACGGGCGGTTACGTGGACCCATACGTCGTCCTGTGGGCCGGTAACGGTGACGAGCCTGACGAACTGACAGCAGACGGCATGCAGGACGGCGACAGCCTCGTCTGGGACTTCCAGACCACCGCCGTGGGCGCCGACGCGAGTAGCTGCCGCCAAGTGGACGCCGCCGTGAACGTCGCACTTCGCAACCTCCGGGTCCGCACCGGGCGGGTGCGCCGCAACCCTACTGGCTTCAACCAGGACATCCCACGGCTCGACACCGAGACCAGCCCGGCCCGCTACTGGCTGCCCCGGCAGTGGCGGCTCATCACCAACTAGGAGGACCCCATGGCAGACGACGGATTCGTCACCGCAGTACCCCCAGGCGGCGGCGAGAAACGCCGCGTACCACGCCACTACCTGAACGAACCGTTCAACTTCAAACTCCCGCCCTCCAAACGGAAGGTCTGGGAACCGGCCGCTCCGGCCACCGCCACAGTAACCGAACCGGCCCGGCCGGAGAATGAACAGGAGGCAAGCGAATGAAAGTCGCTGCTGACGGCAAGAAGAAATTCACCCTACTCACCCAGGCACCAGCCGCGCCCAGCGGGATCCCCACCCTGGCCGAGCTCACCGCCGGGGATGACATCTCCTGCGCGGTGCTGGACTCGGACGCGAACTGGACCCCTACCGCGTCTGACCGGTTCAACGAGAAGCCCGCC
>Ga0308161_1001459_pt1 | contig 28260 bp, 42 predicted proteins | sample PhyFR2_FD_201034 | JGI IMG/M metagenome (GOLD analysis project Ga0308161, IMG submission 201034) | Phyllosphere microbial communities from UC Gill Tract Community Farm, Albany, California, United States - DLSLF.R2 | ecosystem: Host-associated > Plants > Phyllosphere > Unclassified | place: USA...
CACTTTCTTCAATGATCTTTTTAAAATCTTTTCTCATAAAAAACTGTATTTATAAAATTATACAAAAAAATTAAGGTGAGTTTTCACCCACCTTATTTTCTATTTACACAGTTTTTTGGATACTGCCCTATTTTTATGTTTAAATTTTCCTACTATGATTATTAACTTGATTTTTGTAAACATTCCTTTTTTCAGTAATGTAAATATTAGTCATCATTGTGGAACTATGTCCAAATAAATGACGTAAAGCATCTTCAGACATCCCATCTTCTATTTTATGATTAGCACTTAACTTCTTACCACTATAAAATGTTCTATTAATACCTAATCCATCTTTAATTAGAATCTTCCATAGATTTGATAGTGTCTTTCTTTTAATAGGGTACTTATTAGGTTTAAATGTTCGGTCTTTTGGTAGTTTAGCACCATAAGGCACAGGAGTTCCAAATAAGAAATATTCATTATCATATCGTTGAATTCCAATATTGATTAATAAATCATATAGATAAGAGTTCATAGGAACATATCTAATTTTAGTACGTGATTTATTATTTTCTGGTAAAATAATTATAATTCTTTGTTCTAAATCTATATGTTTTAATTGTAAGTCAAGAATTTCACCAGGTCTTATTCCTGTATGATATTGAAAACAGAAAGCATTCCATAAATTTGGATGATTAGATAATAATTGGTTTTTAATTTTTCTAAATTCTTTCTCAGTCGGTGGATCATGTAGTGATGATTGTTCTTGTTTTAATGTAGGAGCTTTCATCATAGGATTGATTTTAATCATTTCCATATCTACACACTCTTGTAAAACAGATTTTATATATCCCAAATTGTTATTATAAGTTCTATTGCTCCATTTTCTTTTTTCTTTTACTACTTCTAAACATTGCCTAAAATGCATTTTTGAAGAATCTTTTAATTTTAATTCATTCCAATTTTTATAATTAATTTCTTCAATCAAGCAATCAAGAGATCCTTTATAGTCTGACTGACTTTTAGGAGATAGTTTTTTTGATCTTTCAATAAAAGCTTTATTTAATGCTTCAATTAATGAGATATCAGATTCTTCAAATATTGGGATATTGCTTTGCTTATTAGACTTTTCAATTTCTTCAATAATTTCATTTGGTATCAATCCATTTGCTAAATTATTAGTTAATTCTTTTTTTAACTTATTAGCTTCCTTTAATCTTAACTCAAAAGTATCAAAATCATTAATTCCATGTGAATACCTTCGTATATAACGTTTTCCATCAATAGTTATACGAAAATACACATACCATCTTTTAGGTTTCTCAATTCCATCTACAGGATAAGATACAATCTTTGGGGTTGTACAGTGAAGTTCTCTTTTTTTCATTGTCTAAGTATTAATTAGATTTTGAAAACTTCAAGTTGTCTGGGGAGACGGTAGATTAGTTTGTACACATTTTGTACATATCTACTATTAAGAAATTCAATATTGCCCTATTTAAAGGGCTTTACTGAAATAATGCGGAGAGTGAGGCTCTTGATTTACACCACATTAAAACACAACAAACAATCATTTCATTGAATTGCAGCATTTTACATACATCCATAACACAATAAAAATCAATAAAACACAATAAACCTTCCCTGTTTTAGTCCCTGATTTTACAACTAGGGACTAAAAAAAATCCTACATAAATAAATAGTTATATATATACTTTTTGTGGCTTTTTTTTTGCAAATTCGTATCTAATCATATCATCTTTATCAGCTTGGAGGCTAAAAATATCGCCTTTAATTTTACCATCTTTGTCTGTAAACTTATTTGAAGGTGCGTAGCAATATTCGGGAGCTTTATCTTCACCGCTTCCTAAACCGGGCCGCGTATTGGTGATAGTGCTTATATTTTTGATTGATTTCGTAAGCCTATTACAGCATTTTTTATACTTTGTTTTTCATCCTCTGTAGACCACTCTTGCCAAAAATTAATTGTTGCACTTTGTGGTTTTATTCTAGGCTCAGAGATATTAATACGTGTAGGTAATAATGAAGCGTCACCTACAACTAAAGCTTCACCAATATCAAGAATAGGTAAAGAATCTGTTAATCCAGCAAGATTATCAGGAAGTAATTTTTTAATGACTGCTTGGTCGTCTGCATTCGATAAACGTAATGAAATAAAGTTATTGCATTGACTTAAAACAGTTCTATTTACTTCTGATGGTCTTTGACTTATAACAGTTAAATTCACTCCATATTTTCTACCTTCTTTTGCAATTCTCTCAAAGTTTTTCAAACCAAGTTCTGAGGCTGAATCTTGATTAGTTCGTTCTGGTATATATAAATGTGCCTCATCGCAAAATAATGCAATCGGGTGTCGATTTTCTTTATTTGTCCATTGTTGAACTGAGAATATTAATCTAGAGATTAGACCTATAACTAAAGGAAGTACGTCAGATGGAACTTCTGAAAAATCAATGATTTTAACTCCTGAATTTTGACTTTGACATTTTGAACCGTGCATTAAAGCTTCGCAAAATTCGTATATCCAATCAATATGATTTTCTTCATCTGTTATTTGAAATAAAAAACCAAGCCGTTTATCTTGTGCCTTAGCTTCAAGTCTTTGTACAAACCTAGTAAGTTTACCAAAATATGGTCCCTGCTTTTCTGCACGTGCACCAGCAACCATTTCTGTGTCTAGTTCAGATATAATTCTTAAAACATTTGAAATTTTATATGGAATAGGACTATCTATTGTAATATTTCCTTTAAATGTTTCATCTCTAATAGAATCTAGAAAAGTCAACTTTTCTTCAAATACAGTCTTTGAGAAAATCATTGCCTGATTAGGGGCATTACTATCACTTCGGTCTAATAACATTGCTAACATTTCTTCATATGTTAATAGCCAATATGGTATCATTAGAATACCATTAGAAAGTTTATTCTCTTTAGTTAAGTCTGAAGGATTAGCAATTTTAAATCTTTGGATTCCTTCAACATCAAAATCATCGGAACTATACTCTCCATGAATATCGAAAAGGATTGTATTTGCCATTGGCAAAGTTGCAATTTGTTCGATGATTTTTGCTACACACCACGATTTACCAGAACCAGTACTTCCTACAATTACAGCATGGCGTTGAAATAATTTATCACCATCAAGAAACGCTTCCGCTTCTTCGTCAATAGAATATTTTCCTATTGATAATGGAGTTTTAATTTCAGAACTTGTAGTAATTGCTTTCATAAAATTGGTAATGTTTTCACCAATTATTTGAAAACATTTGGCATCAATTTCTGGAACAGAATCTAAAGTTCTTTTAAAAACATTATGCTTACTTCCAACTTTGTCAAAGAAAGTTCCTATCAGGTTAACCTTTACAATGTTTTCTGTAAGTAAAGCTATATTCAAACCATCTTCAGATGAAACTTCTTCATCTGAAATTTTTCTAGTTATTTTATTGATAATACCAATTAATAATTGACCAGCTTTAGAACTTTCAACCGCTAATAAATGGTTAACTTGTAATTTTCTTAGATTTTCAATGTTATCAACTTTAACGATAATTGTTGCTGTATCTACACTAAAAACAGTTCCAATATCTGAGTTATCTTCAAAATTAAATATGCTCATGGTTATTTTATTACATAGTTTACAAATTCATCAAAAGACCAAATATTAGATTCTTCAATAATTGGTTTTTCTAATCTTGATGAATATATTCTTGTTAGATTTTCTCCAGTTCTTTCCAAAAGAAAGTAATTTCTGCAATTATTATCTATTATAGATTGCTTTGTTTTATCTGTTAAAGTTCTTGCCAAAACAATAATCGGTTTACCATTTCTAATTTGGTCTATTAATTTAGGTTGAAAATGGCTGTCATTAAAACCATATCCGACACAAAAGAAACTTTTTGATGACTCTATAACTGAATCTGCTTTTGAGAAAATTGTGCGATATGGTTCCATATGTGTTTCTTCGTATTTCGATACACCAGGTGTTACTATAGAAGGAATAAAACCATTAGGAATAGTTTTTCTTAAAGGAAATTGATATTTAATGTCTTCTTGTGATTTAAACCAATCTAACGAACCATGCACTTTTAAAATTTCTACAATTCCGGAATAGCCATGTAAATTAGCTGGTAATATTCTTGAAATACTTGTAGTTGATTTTCCAATATAATTTTGAGTAAAAGTATTGTTTATGTATGCATTAATCTTACTAGAAGCATATTCTACAATTCTGTCATAATTTGTTGTAATAACTGAAACTTTTCGATCAGATGTTTTAATTAAATGTAAAAGTAAATCCTCTAGTGGTAGCTTATATTCAGAAGCTAAAATTTTATCATATGCATCAAGGTCTGCATTATTAATACATTCCCATGTTTTAGAAACAATGGTATTTACAACATTTATAGTAACTTTTATTTCTAATAAACTAGTTTCTAAATCTTCGGTTTCATTGAATTTGTCAACAAATGCGTTAAATGCTGTTTTGTCTGCACCTTCGTCAAATTCACAATTTTGTTTTATATAAGTTCCTAAATCAAACATTCCAGGAATTTTATATGGAACAGAAGCTCCACTTCCTAAAATTATAGTAGGTACATTATTTATCCATTTTTGAATAAGTGAGAGTAATTCTTCAGTCATGTTTTTAGCAGAATATTGGTTTTAGCATGTTGCACAACTATTATTTTAATGTATAACCATCTAATTATGGATATTAATAATTACAATTGGTTAAATTTATCCATTGCATTAACTTTAATTTCATCTGCAATATCTATATAAGGTTTCATAGCTTTATAGTCACTATGTCCTGTCCATTTCATTACGACTTGTGGTGGAATTCCTAATGAAAGTGAATTACAAATAAAAGTTCTTCTCCCGGCATGTGTACCTAATAACGCATATTTAGGAGTAACTTCATCAATACGTTGATTGCCCCTGTAATATGTTTCTCTTACAGGTTCATCTATTCCGGCTAGTTCTGCCAATTCCTTTAAAAAATCATTGGTCTTTTGATTGGTAATTACCGGAAGAACCTTATCACCTTCAAAATGAACATTTTTATACTTTTCAAGAATGGCTTTACTAAATTTGTTCAATTCTATAACAAGACTATCAGAAGTTTTTACAGTTGTTATTTCAATATGATTCTCTTTGATATCACTTCGTTTTAAATTAAACACATCAGAATACCTAAGACCAGTGAAACATTGAAACAGAAATACATCACGAACTCTTTCAAGGTATTGTTTTGGCTGTGGAATTTCATATTCTCTTAATTGGGTTAGTTCAGACCAGGTAAGAAAGATTACTTTCTTTTGAGTTGTTTTGAGTTTAGGTTTAAATATCTCAAAAGCTATATTCTGATTGTAACCTTTTTTCTTTGCCCATTTTAAAAACCATTTAAAAAATGCAATTTGTTTTAAAATAGTAGTATTCTTAAAATTTAAATCATTTTGGAGATAAAATTGAAAGTCTGTAAGTTTTTGTTCAGTTAAATCTTCAAAAGCCAAATTAGCATCAAAATTTAACAGATGATTCTTTAATGTTTGAATTTTTGTATGTGTTGCTGGAGTCCATTGATTAATAACCGACTCTTCATATGCAAAAGTATCAAAAACATCAAAAAAGCCGTGACCATTTACAACTTTGGAAACTTTTCCTATTTCAGTATTAAACGAATTTCTAAATTCATCTGCTTCTGGAACTTTATTATTCAAAATAAATTTAGAAAAAATATTTTCACAAGCAGATTCATATTGTTGTATCTTCCGATTAATTACATTAGCAGCAACTTTCTTTTCACCATGACTCGTATTAATTTTACAACGTTGAGTATCTGTACTCCACTTTTCTATTTCTACTCTATATCCTACATTAAATGCAACAATATTTCCATTCCATTTAACTCGAAATCTAAGCTTCGCTGTTGGATTATCTTTCTCTTTATCTAAAAGAAATTGAGCATTGTACTTAATTAACATCCTTTATTATTTACCTTGATTTCTAAAATTAATCATTAATATTTGATACTGCAAATATGGCTATTTAATTATACGATCTCTCTTAGAATTTATAGTATTTATAATGATAAAAAAAGCCTCAGATAAGTTCTGAGGCTTTTGTAAAATTTAATATTTGTAGTTAACAATTATCATAACCGAACTGTATTGCATCAACGGCAGCCGCTACAAATGGAGTAATTGCCACTTGTCCAACAAAAGCTTCAGCATCTGCATTAAAAAGAACTCTTGAAATAGTTCCGCATTTATTTGGAACATCAATAACGTAAGTCCTTACTTCAACTTTCGCCTTAGTTTCTGGTTTTACTTTTACTTCTTTAGAATTTTCTTTGAGAACATTAACTTTTGTAGGTAATGTTGATTTTGCAAATGACATTGACGCAACAATCACTGCTCCTAAAATAAAAACTTTTTTCATGATTTTATGTATTAAATTATAATTTGATTAAATCAAATATAACATTTTTTTCAACACATTTGCATAATATTTATATTTTTAATCTAAAAAGACGTTAATCCTTTTCAATTTCTCTTTAATAGTATATGTTTTATCATTGCCTTGTGAATCTAACAATTTCATATTTCCATTATAAATAGCCGGATCTTCAATATAATTATTCCTCGCAGTAATGTATTCTTTTTTATCTTTTAATTTTACTGTTTTTAAATATGAAATAGGCTGAATTTCTTCATTGCTCATTTTAATACTAATCATTGAAATATCAATAGTTTTATTAGCATTATAAACTTCTAATATCATTCCTGTTAACCCTTTAAATCTGAAAGGACCTTCAGGAATTGGAATATCATCGGTAAACCAAGCATAAAAAACATCTCCATTCTCAGTCGTTGTTTTAGCCAATTTGCAAGAATAAGTACTAATTTTTTTTGTTTTATCTAATATCTCCCATTTTAAATGTGGTTGAGGGTATACAAAATAATATCTGCTTAGAGGCATTGATGTATAAATTGTTGTACCATCATTGTAAACACTACCTTTTGTTGTCGGAGGTTTAGGATATGTACCCATATTTGTCTTAACCGAATTTGAAGGATTTAATAAAGCTTTTCCTGAAAGAATATCAAAATATTCCTTTTCGTCTCTATTAAAATAATAAGAAGAATTTTTATTAGCTAATAAAGTATAATTAAAAACATCAGAAGATAGCTTATTAAGACTATCTTTAGTTATTTTCGTTTCATAATTAACCTCAATAGCAGCTTGTATACTTTGCGAAAAAAGACTATTGCAAATAAAGTATAAAATTAGAATTAATATATTTTTTTCCATTATATAAATTGTTTAGTAGCATTAGAATTGTAAATATGCAATAATCATTTTAAATACACATAATTACATAAAGCAAAATTATATTAATTCACGATACAACTATTTATTATTAATAAATTTTATAAGTTTTTTAATATTTAATCCAATTAAAAAACAATTACTACAATCTAAATATCATTTAAAGATGCTGCTAAAACGGTTTGTGTAAAATAAAATACTATCAAAACAAAAAACATCCTCTACGAGGATGCTTAAATTTAATAAGATATATTAACAATACTATACCTATCTCAGTATCTTCACATCAGATTCTTTAATATTATAGTATTTAACTACAGCATCATAGTTTTGATAATTTACTGGTAAATTACTTACTCCTACTTTATTACTTGAGCTTGCTTGTGCAGCCATATTCCCTGGTACAATTACAGCCCTAAATCTTTGATTATTTAGATATGGAGCAACAAAGCTTTCTGGATTGTTTTTATTAAAGGTTCCTCCAATAGTAAACGTCACACCACTTACACTGAAATCATAGTTGAAGTCAATTTCTTTTTGGACAGTATTATCTGAATTCGATACATAATATGTGCGAGGAATAAAATGCCAAACATTTTTACCATTCGAAACTCCATCTAGCCTGTATATTAGTACGTTATCTCCGTTGTTAATATTAGACTTAAATCCTTCATATTGTGCATAAAAATTTTCTTTACGAAAAGTAACATTTATCTCTGTTACCAACGCAACTGTATCTTGATCATTCTGAATCTGTGTATCGTTATTTCTATCACACGATATAGTAGTAGCTAATATAGCTCCACCAAAAGCAAATGCTAAAAGACTTTTTTTCATAAAATGAGGTTTGTTTTCATAGTAAGCAAAAAATATGCCTATTTTTTAATTATATTTTGTAATTAAAATCGTGAACATAAAACTTTACTATTGAGCTTTATATAATTAGTTGTTTATTTAGTAAAAGAAAAAGCCAGCTTCAGTAAGGCTGGCTTTCATTAATTTATCTTCTTCCTCCGCCTCCAGGGTTTGGATTTGGGTTTGGATCAGGGTTAGGACTAAATCCATTACCAGATCTGTCTCCTCCGTTTCCTGAGGTTCCACGATCTTCATTGTATAAAACTGTAGGTGGAGTATAAAGTTTATCGTCTTTTACTGAACGTATTTGAGTATAAACAGGATATCCGTAAAAGTTGCTATTATATGTAACCTTAAACATTGAGTAAAGGTTATCAAGCGAAGTTCCCCAATAAGATTCTACTCCTGAATCACCAGTTGAAAATACAGTTACTGTTGATTTGGATAGAACTCTTTTAATTTCTTCACTATATTCAGCTTTTCCAGAAATTTTCCATGCATCAAATGTTGCCTCGATTGTTCTTTTTACCTCAGAGTATGAATATTCACTTTCTATAGCTAGATAGGCAAATTTCCCATATGACATTTGCTTAATAAAATAAGGTTCACCACTTGCAAAATACTGACTTGGTGTACTAGGTGTTGATGATCCAAATCCATTTCTTCCTCCGCCTGAACTATTTGATCCTGCATTTTGTAAATCTTTGTTAATATCGCCCGATTTAAAAAAGCCATCTCTATTTTGATCAAAAATAACATCAAAAGATGTGCTGACAAGTCTAGCAAAGTAGATACTACTATATTTCTGATTATGCTTATTTTCAGTCATTTTTGTAGAGAAAAGTCCGCCTAATTTTGTATTAAATGAAAAGGCTTTCTTTACATCTTCATAATTATAAACTTCTGTTGCAGAATAGTCGACTTCTTTCTTATAGCCTGAATTAATATAATTACTAAAATTTGTAGAACCGAGAGCTTCTGATATTTTTCTATTATAATTTGATAATCCCTTAGGGCTATCTATGTCTTCTATCGTATAGGGCACAGGAAACATGAAGTTTAAATCATAAGGATTTTTATCATACCTAATTTCAGCATCAAATGCATAACTATCTATACTAGGCTTAGGAAATACAGCTCCAGGATATACGTTCGCACTATTGATGAAGACATTTCCATTAGCTGTTCCCAAGTTACCATTAGATGCACTTGCGTTTAAGCCGCTCACGCCAACATTTAGATCACCTAAAAAGATCCCATTTTGATTTTGTTTTGTTTGAACATCCCAAGAAAAAGGTTTGTTGTCAAAACGACCTGCTTTAGTCTTAAGATCGTTGCTTTGCGTGGAATTTCCATTATCATCTCTGTTACAAGATATTGCAGTTAATCCAATACCAATTCCAAGCAAAAATAATAGTTGCTTTTTATTCATATAATAATAATTTTAAAATGTTATTTAGTGTTTTTTAAGAAAGAGATCCTAAAAAAATTAGGATCTCAGATTCTAAACATGATTATATAAATAACTTATAAATCATATTTCAAAAGTAGATATTTATTTTTAACTATACAATTTTGTATATTCAATAATTATTACAAACTGATATATTTCATATATACTTAATATTTAGTACATGGATAGAATTCCCTTTTATACTCTTTCAGTCATAGGTATTCTCATATTTTCAATTAAGAAACTTAGAATATCAACAAAAATAATAATCTACATTGCAATAGCCATAACGGGTTATATATGGTCTGGGTTTTTAAAGTTTAGGATATCCATTTACAATCTTGATAGTGCTACAGAAGAAATCCTTTACTACTGGTCATTTTCTATTTTACTGACAATATTATTAATAGTTAGAGATATTTTTATCACAAAAAAATAAAAAGCCCAGTTGATTAACTGGGGCTTTTATATTAAAATTTTTACAACTAAAGATGACTTATATCAATTAACTCAGGCACAACTTAATGAATTATATATCTGGATTAATTTTTCGAGAGTATATTTTCTTTATCTTTTTTGTTTTTAAATCGTAAAAGGTTTCTAATGTTAAATCACTTCCATACACTCTAAACTCTTTCTTTTTTTTATTTTCTTCGGATACAGATTTTTTAGGAATCAAAAAAACGAATAAACCTAGAGGGCTCTTATCCCCATAAATACGATAAAATCTATAATAATCAGGATAGTTATTTTCTGTTTTTTTGAATTCATTTTCGAAATTCATAATAATAGATAAATATTTTCTTTCACCTAACATTCGAAAGATACTACTATCTGTCATTCCTTCTTGTCCACAGACATTCACATCTCTATAAACAGGTATTTTCTGACCTTTTACTCCATTAAAAAGTGTTAGAATCAGTAAGCTAATAAATATTATTGTTCTCCGCATTTCTTATTTTTTATATTATCAGAAATAATTGATGATATTGTTTTTGCACGTGTTTCGTCAGTTATAAGCATATCTCCAAATGTTTTAGTACCTTCTAGTCCGTTCCAAGCCATAGCTTCATATTCAGAATCTGTACCAAGATTTGGATCATAACTCTTTAATGCAGTTACTATTTTTGGAATATAATAATTAGCAATAAATTCATGTTCACTTTCTCCTGGTCTCTCATAATTTTTTTCTTTGTATGCCTTTAAAAGACTTGGAAGTTTTTTTTCATTTATGATTTTATATGATTCAGCATCATTTATTCCGTCCCATCCAGAATTCACAAGCTGCCAAGTCATATAAGCATGTAACATTTCGTGAATAAATAAACTTGCCCTTCCTAGTTCCGAAGATCCTAAATAATTTGTATTAAAATTTATAGATACAAATCCATTCTTTACTTGTGTTATATCAGTTTCTGCTGGGACTGATGTACCTATAAGCCGTAACCTTAAATTTAAAATAGACTTTCCATCAAACTTCTCCATAAGATTATTAAATAACCCGGGTTTACTTTTTAATTTCTTATAAACATTATTTGCGCAATCGTTAACTTGCAGGTCACGATCATCTACTTCTTCAGTTGCCCATTTATCGGCCGTAAGTGGCTTTTTCTCAGAAGGTGTACTCGGCCCGCCTCCCCCTAAACAATCAACAAAGCTTGAACATTGCCCAGTAAGCTTCATATATAATTCAAACTGTTCTCTTTCATATGGCCCCATGTTGTCTCTTATAGTAGGTGTATATGTAAAAGGAACAAAATTATACTTAGTCATAATAACTTCAGCAATTTCTTTTATTTTGCAATACTGTATATCATCTAAATCGGGATTACCTTTAGATGGATCACATCTGCCGTCAGGGTTTCTGTAATCAACTGCCAGCAAATTTAATTTAGTACTAATACTAGCTGTCGGATTAAATTTTACAGCTTCAAGTCGTTTTTGAAACCTAATATATCCTTCCTTAAATGCTGATATATTATCCTTGTATAAATCAAGTTTTTCATCTAAATCAACGTATCCAAGTTTCGTTCCGTTATCTACTAAAAAAGCCATAACAATACCTTTAACATTGTTGTTTTCGACTCTCGGAAACAGCATTATTATTTGTCCCTCATCACCTTTTATAACTTGTGATCGAACTCTAAACTCAACATAATTACCTACACTTTGATATGCCTGAGCATAGTTTTTAATACTAGCACTTAAATTACCTATAGTAGTCCTATTATTAATTCCAGATTTATTGGTTTTGTGTATTGTATCATATTTCTTCATTAGATGTTCAAAACCATTAGCATAGTCTGCCGACTTTCCATCTTTAGAAACAAAAGTAGAAAAGCGCATGTCTTCTTTTGAAACCTGTTGCAGATATCCATCTTCAGATCTACAAGCATATAAAAATAAAAGAAGTAATACCACTAATAATGGTGGCTTAATAAAATTGTTTTTCATATTTAATAGTGTGTTAAAGTTGTTTATTCCAAAAATATAACAAAGCTTTTATTCCGGAATATTAACTTCAATTAACATTTTGTAAATCAACGCATACACAAATACTACACACAAGTTACTTCTCTACAAACAAAGAATAATAACGAATTATTTCCTCCGCTGCAGAAGATCCAGGAAAGAATAATAATGAACAAAAAAACACCATCTATGATGGTGTAAATTAAAATAATGTCAATTGTGTTTCTTCCCACTGTATAAATCTACTTTTGTGAAAACCCAAAGGAAGTATATATTTGTATAAGATCCGGATATTTGTCCACTCTCCGTGTTCTGATGGTCTGAGTTCTGTAATAAATGAGTCTTTAGTTTCTCCAATTACCAAAACTTTCTTTGGTTCATTAATCCAGCCTTTACTTAGATCATATTCATTAGTAGGATGATTATAAGATGCTAATCGAGGTGTTTCATAAGGAATAAAGTTGTATCTCATCCCCTTATCTATTACTTTATCATATTTAACAAGATCTTCCATTATAACAGGTATATGATTAAAATTTAAATAAAAGCATTTCCAAAACTTTCGTTGCTTTTACAACCAGTTTTGCTAATGGTGTAATTGGTTTATAAAATTGAAAAAAATGAATCAATTCTTCTGCTTTTTTCATTTCATCTATATTTGATGAAAAGTGAATGTCAGTTGAGATTCTTTTTAATTTATTAAAAAGTTTAGCACTGTGAAGATGCTCATTTTTATGAAATAACTCTTCTCTAACATTTGCCAAATTATAAAATTCTTCTAAGCTTAATTCAGGAAAATATTTTTGTAATAAATCCGAATAATCATGAATAATAGTATAATATTTTCTTTTACGAGCATTCAATTCTACAAATAATGATATAATGGAAATTAATATTGTACAGATAGTAATACTGATAATTAAAAAGAGCTCTTTGAGTGCGAAAATAATTAAAGAAGTGTTTCCAAAGGTTTTTTGTATATAAATAAAAATGCTTCCCTGGATTATAAAAAACAGACTCCAAATTAATATTGGTAAGAATATTTTTTTATTATGTTTTTCCATTGAATTTTGAGATTAATGGTTGAGAAGTATTAATTCATATACTATTTTTGAATTTTCAAAAACTTTTTCTTGATCCTCTGGTTTAAAAAATATTGGTATATAATATTTTCTTGTAATTTTTAAAATGTCGTCAAAATCATCATTAATATTTCTCTGATATCCAACTAACATTGTGTCAATATTTGTAAAATCAAACATTTCTCCTATAAAAAATTCTTTCTTTCCGAAAAATCTCAAAATTAAATCTGTAAGGTGCCCATTATGATTCCAATAATGTAGTATTTTTTCTGAATTTGAAATTTGACATTCAGCGTTATAAATAATAAATTCTACCATAGTATTTTGAAATTAATTAAACATTGTTTGAGATCATTAACTATTATAATACTTATCAAATATTATTTCATCATATTTAAACAACGCTCTTGTCATAGCTTCAACTCTCGAAATTCTAAGAAAACTGAAATAAGTTTTGAAAATCATTTCAGCTAAGTTATTTTCAATTTTTCCAGCATTTAATAACTTGTCAATAAAAATAATATTCAAAAGTTGACTATTTCCCCACAACCTATGATTGTTAAAAACTACCTTAATTTCTTTAAATTCTTTTTTGAATCTAAATAAAAAATAATTTAAAGGAGCGTTTAATATTGTGTCACAAAATTTCCACATTTTAAAGTAATGTTTATTCATTGTATCTTTTTTTGAGTTATTTTTCTTTTAGTTTTAGAGATTTGTTATAATTACTTCGTTAAAAGAAGTAATTACGGTGCATATGAATCTATTTGGATATAATATATCAAGCTTTTAATAATTACATTTTCGGTATATTGAACAATAGAGAATTCTTCACTTTCAAATCGGAGAGGCATTTCGCAATCAGCTTCCAAATCCCTTTCAAACCCCAGATTTCTTGTATCTATATCCTGAAAAAATATATAATCACCAACTTTAAATGTTTCATTTATACGTAGTAATTCCAATAGTTTTCTTAAATTATCATACCAATAAGAATGCGCTTCCTGGCTAAGTTTATCATTCCCTATCAGTACTAATCTTGGTTCTTTTATATCAATAAAAAGCATATTGCTAGGGCCTATAAAAGACTTATCTCCTTTCGTCAATGTTATATGCTGCGGAATATGATAATGCTCCGTAATTGGCAGACCATATTGATTTAAAATAAGTTCTACCATAGTTTTCATAACTTCAAATTTTTCTTGGCCGAACAAATCATTAGGTTGCCACAAAAACCTTAATTCATCATTTGAATCATTATAGAATTCATATCTCTCAAAAAGTGAATTAAACTTGTCCTCTTGCTCCTTAGTTAAAGGATATTCTATCTTTTTCATAGTATTTAAGTAAATTGTGTAATAATTAAAAAGATGACAATAGAAATAATTAATAAAGTGTACTGAAGTCTCTTTTTTCTATTTGTCGCATAACTAACTATTTCTGCAAATAGAAATAAGCAAAGGATTATCAGTATCAAACCAAGAATCATTTTTGCAGAAAATAAAATATCATTTATGACTTCCTTTTTTGATCTGTGTGTAATTAATTTATTAATTAAAGTTAAATTCGACTTTAAAGTCATTATTAAGAATTAGAGAAGCACTAAACTTCTTCTGAGCTTTAGATATAAAGCCTTCCAACTTTTTTGTTCCTCGCTTTTCTATAAGTGTTTTAGCAATAGATAGGGATATTTTTTTACCTGCAATTTCCTTCCAGATAACGAAATTGCATCCATCCTTATATCCTGAACACCCATAGCCTTTCTTACCTTCTACAATATTTCCTTTCTGACATTTTGGACAGATTCCTATGGCTTTCGATTCTACAGATGTTTTTTCTATTTTAATCCCGTCTAATTCCTGAATAATGTTTCCTACTGTATTTTTTATACTATCAATATAACCAGGATAACTGTTTTCGCCAGTTTCAACTTTATAAAGCTCATATTCCTGCTCAGCTGTCCATTCCGGGATACTGATCTTATGATCTCTAACTTTCTCAATTAAGTCTATACCTGTTGCTGTAGGAATCAATTGTTTGCCCTTTCTTATTATAAAGTTTCGTTTGATAAGTATTTCAATTATTCCGCTTCGAGTGGCCGGAGTTCCTAGCCCTTTTCCTTTCATCTGCTCCTTTAAGTCTTCATTTTCAATCTCTTTTCCTGCTGTTTCCATTGCAGACAATAATGAAGCTTCAGTATGGATTTTTTTCGGTTGCGTCTGGTGCTTAGAATAGGAGTGTTCTAAAATTATTTTTTTATCCTGGTCATTAATTAAAATAGGAAATGTGATTCTATCATCCTTTTCAACATTGTATATCTTCCAACCTTTATATACTTCAGTAGTTTGGCTATATGTGAAGATATCCCCTTCAAGGTTCGTTGTTAAAACGACTTTCTCTTTCTGGCAGTCCGGACTAAACCTTTGGAAAAATCTTATTATTACCAGATCATATAAATCCCTCTCCTTTTCAGAAAGCTTTGATAAAATATTATTGTCCGGGACAATATTTGTAGGGATCACAGCATGGTGATCCGTTACTTTGGCATTATTAAAGGCAGAATTATTTGAAATATCAGAAATTACATTTACTTCAGAAAAGTATAGCTTATGTGAGCGAAGTATATTTTGTGCGTCTCCAATTTGATTATCTGTAAGATATTCTGAATCAGTTCTTGGATATGTAACCAGTTTATGTTTCTCATAAAGTCCCTGGAGAACTTTCAGGGTTTCATCAGCTGTAAAATTCAGTTTGCCGTTGGCATCCTTTTGTAAAGAGGTAAGAGAATAAAGCTTTGGTGCAGCTTCCCTCTCCTTTTTATCTTCCCTTCTAACTATACAATTTGTTAAATTCTTCAGATTATAAACATGCTTCTGGATTTTCTCTTCATTTTCAAACTCTATATCACAAGCTAATTTTAATTGTTGATCTGGATTATTGTTATCTATAACAATAAATGGCTTCCAAAAATCTTTAGTTACAAAGTTCTTATGATCTAAATAACGATCTACAATAAGTCTTAAAGTAGGCGTCTGAACTCGACCTATTGATAATAGTGTATTATTATTTAAAGTCATTAGCCTGGTGGCATTCAACCCAATCAGCCAATCACTCTCTGCACGAGCTTTTGCAGAAAAATAAAGATTATCTTTACTTTTACCTGGTAATAAATTATTAAATCCTTCTTTTATCGATTTATCGGTCATATCTGATATCCATAATCTTTTAAAAGGTTTTTGAATACCTATAAAATTATAGATCCATCGAAATATTAATTCTCCTTCTCTTCCTGCATCCGTTGCGACAATCAAACTATCTGAATTTTTAATAAGATTTTTTATTATCCCTAATTGCTTCTTGGCCTCTCTACTTGCTACTAACTTGAAGCTTTCCGGAACCAGAGGTAATTCAGATTTTAACCATTTATCAGAATAGCCATAATCTACAGGCTCTGCAAGCCCTACAAGATGTCCGAATGCATATGTTATAAAATATCCGTTACCCTCTAAATAACCTTCTTTTTGAGTATTCACACCTAATACTCTAGCGATATCTCTCGCTACACTAGGCTTTTCTGCAATAATTGTTATCATATCTATTTTGTGTTTTATAATTGAAAATTGAAGGTAAAGCAGTCATATAGGGTGCTTACACCGTTTTTGTGAGCAAGTTCTTTTACAAAATCTATCGCAGGAATATTAAGAGTACTGTGATGTCCACTAAAATATATTGGAAGAGACTCTCCCTCATAGCCAAGTGAATGAATTCTCAAAAGATCAGCTTCTTCAGATATTATTATACTATTCTCAGCGTGCATATACTGATCTCTATTCACATTAACAATAGAATAAAAAGTAATTACACAATACTCTTTTGGTTGTTGCTTAGGTATAGGGACATCCTCATTATAACTATGAAAAAGAAGCCTCAGTGCAATTATTATGAATAAAAAGCATGTAAAAAGTATTAACGACTGTTTTATAATCCTTAAAATTTGACCATCAATTATATCTTCAAATTCCATAAGGTGAATTAGTAAAGTGTTAAATGCCACAATAATTAGTACATTTATCAACCAACGAAAAATTTTTGGCTTTTTCATAGACATTTATTTGGTAGTTGTTCAAAATATCGATTTTTAGGAGTCTTAAAATAGATTCCTAAGCTTTTGAGAATACCATAAAACGTAAATACATTGGGAATACAAACTAGAATAATTAATATAATTAGACCAAAATTCTCTGATCTCAAAAGAGTAGATTTTGTACTAAGTATTTCTTTCCAACTTCCAGTGTATAAAAACAGAATATTAACCGTTAATGTTAAAATAATGCAGAAAAGAAAAATAGCAATACTGTAACTTCTCACTGATTTACCTGCCCATAATGCTTTAGCTAAAGGACTCATTTCTTTATAAAAACTTATTATTTCTTTATTTTTCATATGCATCTGATTTAAAGTGGTTCGTAAATTTGATTCTCAGTTATTGTACCTGGAGGAACAACCAAAATGTATTCGTATCCAATACTTTTAGGAACAGGCTTTGCAAAAAGGCTATTAGAATATACTATTGTATCTATAGTAACTTTCTTTCCATTAAGAAAAGTCTCTTTAGTGGTTGTCTCTATAGCATAATTCCTAACTACATGAGGTACCGTGTCTTTTTCAACTAGTAAAGTACCTGATACAGGAATTTTATCTTTGAAAAATCCTCCTTTATTTTCATCTTTTGAAAAAAACACATAGAATTCTTCAGTATTAATCTTCCCCGTTCCAAGAAAAAATGCTCCGTTAAACTGATCTTTACCTTTTAAGGAATAAATATTATAAGAGATATTTTTCTGTATGATCGAACTGTTTTTTTTAGAATTACACTCATTCACAAGGAATAATAAGATAACTAATATTGCTGGAATACTTATAAAGAGAACAATATTTTCCTCTGCCATTATATTTTTTTTATCTATCATTGTATTTTAGTTTAACCAGTATTTTTTTAAAATTTTAAACAAGTAATAAATGGGTACTATACTGACAACAATTGCAGAAAGAAATAAAAATGTTAATGGATCTGCTGCAAACTCCAACTCAATGCTATTATGAGCTGTAAGCTTTTTAAGTTCTCTTATAGTAGAAAGCTGTATCTCGGACATTACCAACAGAAGTGACCTGAAGAATATATTCCAGAGTAAATAAGAAAGCCAAGAAAAACTAAAAAATAGAATTACATTGAGAATATTCTTGATTCTTAAAGATAATCTTAAGGTTTTTTCATATTGATCTTCCGAAAGAATTAGCTGTTTATTTATAGATTCTTTCATTATTGCAGCTTTAGAATTAATATCCTCACTACCATAATTCCTGCGAGAAATAGAAAAGTGTAAAACAAAATTTTAGAATAAAATTTCAGCACATAAATTTTCCTAATTGAATACTCAGAACCGGATTCCAGATCGTCCAAAAGTTCTTCAGGAATTACTCCAGTATTAATCGAGATTTGAAAATCTTCGCGATCTTTTATTTCTGAAGTAAAATATTTCAGAAGCTTATTTTTCTTCCTGAGAACGATTATTACAACATAAAAACAGATAATTGCGAGAAACCAGGTATAGAATAAAAACGAGGGGTTATTAATAATTTCTTTCATAAGATTTATAGATTTGGTAAAATCAATCATTGATTAAATGTTTTGGTATATTCTTGGGCCACCACACTGATAATAATCTTCGATATCAATGTTATTCGTAATTAGTAGATCAGCAATACAACTATTTATAAGATCACTTTCTAATCCACATCTGGAACATTCTCCAGTATCTTCAGCAAAAGGACTGTAATGTTTATCATTATTATCTTGTCTTCTGCAGTTCTCACACAAATCTTCTTTTTCTTCTTTTGTAAAATGCTTTGATTCTCTTCTTAAATAGAGGATAGCAACATTAATATCCATAATTCGTAATTTTGTGTTAATAATTTTTTGAAGAAATTAATCTTCATTTTTAAATTTTTGAAGATCTTTTTCTTCAACAACGTCATTGAAGCTTTTTACTATAAATTCAAGATTTTCTTCAAAAACTATTGTAGATGGAATTTTTATGAATCGTTCCCACTTCTCCTTGATCATTGCAAAACGATTACAGTCTAAGTACATAAAATCAGTCTGACGCTGATGGAACTGTTCCATTGCTTTATAGGTATTAAAAATTTTAGCTTTTAATTCAGATCCTCCTTCATAGTATTCTAACTTAAAAGAAGTTGCAGCATCAATATTTAGTATTTTCTTAAGCTTCATCTTCAGTCTCCCACTCTTTTCTCTGATCTATAACTCTACGAAGATCTTCCGGTGTTATATTAAGCTCCTGAATCAAACTTGCAAATAGATCTTCAATAAAACCATGATTCATTTCTTCAGTGTACGCAGGAGATTTATTTATTGCTATTAGCGCAAGTATAGTTTGTCCTAACCAAATTCCTTGATCTCCATCTAGTTCTATAAGTTTAAAGAATACATGTTCTTTAAAAGAAGATTCTTGTTGGTTTATAACCAAGGATTTTCCATTACTACTAAGATCAATGTCTTTTATCTTTTTTAACTGATACTTTTTCATTGGAAATGTTAATTAGTAAGTTTAATCTCTCCGGCCATTGAAGCCTCCTGAAGGTTAACCAGGTATTTCTTCTTATCATATTCTGCAGTCAGAACATATCCATCATCAGTAAATTCCCAACCCGTAACTTTCATTTTCTTTCCGGCAATCTTTTTAGCTTTGTCAGAAATAGGCAAATCCCCAATCTTATCAATTGCATCTGCTCCATACTGTACCGCTCTGGCTCCATCCATTACTTTTCCAGCACCTTGTAATACTTCAGCACTCCCAGATCCTAATCCAACGGCAGCAGCTCCGGTTCCTACAACACCAGCAACTTTTCCAAGCATCTTAAGACCAAATCCTCCAGACTTTTGTTTTACGAACATGAAATCCTTTCCAGCTGGTAAAAAGATTTGGATATCCCCTCCTTTTTTAAGTGTAATAGAATTGTTGATATACAACTCACTTCCTTTGTTTTCTATAGATGTGATCTGCTGTGCAGATAGGAATGCAGAAAGAAAAATAGCTGCACTCAAAATGATTCTTTTCATAAAAATTATTTTATTTATACTATTATTACAGTTGGTTAACTGGCTGTAGATTATGCTTATTAATTAGCTCTAGGGCCTTTTTCTCTAATGGATTGAATGTTTTCGATATAGTAACGAATGCTCCATTGAAATATACTTTGAAGGCTTTGCCACCTGACAATGTTTCATTGTGTGAAAGCTCTAAATTGAAATTTTCATTTTCAAATTCAATTGTTTCACCGTTGATTAATGCATTTTTATCTATTTTCATAAAAACTATTTTTATTATTTTGGTTATTGGTAATTTCTCTTGCTGAAATAATATTGGTTTTGTAATAAGTAATATTCCCAGATTGGAAATAATCACTAGTTTCAATCATACTATCTCTAATTACATTTTTGTCCGAAAACGTAATCTCATAATACTTTTTCCCTGGTCTAATTGAGTCGAAAAAATGATTTATTATAAAGAATCCAAATACACCAATTAGTATTAGCACAATAATTCTTACAAGAACATTTTTTTCTATTTCTTCTTCCATAACCGTGTATTTTGCTTTTTAACAATTAGAAGACTGAGACAACATAACTGTAAATTCTTTAGGATTTTCAATCACAAATGATTTTGTTATTTCGCCTGTAGACACATATACCCTTCCAAAATTGAAAATTCTACCTAAAAGACTCTGGTATACTTTTTTCCCTTCAATTCTGTATAATGAGATATCAACTGTAGTTTTATTAATAATACCCGTAGTAATGGTCAAATATTTTTTTGTAATATAAATTTTGGTGAATTTTAACTGAAGAATTTTTACTACTCCTTTATATAGTAAAACCGTAAGTCCTAGTGAGATTATCTTAAAAAATCCAATAGTTACAGCAAATGATAGCAATCCTATAACTCCTAAAAAAGATTGAAGCACAGGTATACAGTACGACATCCAATGAATTTTCCCGCTGTAAATAATATCTTTCGGAATTTCAGTATTCTGTTTTTGAACTATTAATAAATTTTCCATAATATTTTGTTTTTTATTGATGTTTTTTTTGGTAATTGGCTATCTAAGACTCTCCCAACATTTCTTTTCTTATTTCATCTTGCTTTTTGAAAATCCTCTCGATATAAGATTTAATACCTTGAATAGTATTTTTATTTCTAGGATAAGAAAATCTCCCATCTAATGCTGAATCTAATTGGTAATTATAACCTTCACGAATAGCATTTCTATAATTGAGCAATAACTCTCTAGTCAATAAGTGCCGATCCGCACTTACCTTATCTGCTTTTTCAAGTGCCACTATCAGATACCAATCATAATCATATAGTGGAAATTCTTCAGAAACAATCGGATATTTAAAGACAACCTTTCCTGAGTCTTTCTCTAAAGGATTCCACTTTCTGGTATAAAAATCTTTGTCTATTTCAAATAATTTATCTAGTGCCATCGGAGTAATATTTTAATGTAATTGTTTTGTATTTTCCATTTGGTATGAGTTTATACCTTGCGTTAAATGAAACTCATCTCCTTTATCTAATCCTGCGTTAAAACCAATTTCTTCAAAAACTAATTCTTTAGAGGATTGCATAAATATTTTAAAATCTAAGATTTCAAATTGCTCCTTTACCTTCTGCTCTTTTTTAACAACCATTAAGCCTGTTTGCTGTGGAAGATTAGATACTTTATCCTTATACATATCTTCCATTTTTATTGCAATACGCAGCATAAAACCTTTAATAAACGATGCAGCCAACGTTCTACCGTGGTGATATTTTTTAGCAACAATTCCTTCAGGTGATTCCAGGAACTTATCTTTTTCCTTCAGACAAGTTTTTATAATTAAATTATAGAAATAACCACATAACTCTACGTCTTCCTCAAAACCAAAAAAGGCAATTATTTTGGAATTATAGTAATATTCACAATCAAACAACCTGGTCAAATCATTATAAAACAATCTATAATTATAGCCTGATTGAATCAACGGAAACTGTTTCAGTATACACTTCTCCCCCAGATAAGGATCCTTTATATCATTTTCTGATATATACCACTGCTTCATGAGCTCACTAGCTTTTGCCAATGCCGACATTGCTTCAGCCTCTGTAGCTCCATTCTCTACATTCTTTTCTAGTAGAGCTTTAACCCTTGCAATATTTTTTTCTCTAGGATTCATAGTATGTTAGTATAAATTCATAAATTTTGATGTTGGTAGGTTTACCCTACATCTTTCGTCCAGAGTTCCACCATTCCGGTTCTTTGCAATAATAATTTCAGCTTCATTTTCAGTACCTTCATTATTGTAAGAAGAATCCCACTCTAAAATCCCGTAGTATTCAGGTCTGTATAAAAAAATTACTTCGTCAGCATCCTGCTCAATGGATCCGGAATCTCTTAGATCTGACAACATTGGTCTTTTCCCAGGCCTATCTTCCACTTTACGAGATAACTGAGATAATGCGATCACAGGAATGTCCAATTCTTTTGCTATTGCTTTAAGCCCTCTGGAAATGCGGCCTATTTCCTGCTCTCTGTTTCCAGCTTCATCATAAGTAGCTAACTGCAAATAATCAACAAACATGATCCCTATATTATATTTCAGTTTTAGCATTTTAGCTTTAATCCTTAAATTCTGGATTGAGATACCTGGTGTGTCGTCTATATATATTTTTAGAGAGAGTAATTCTTTTTTTAAATAAGCAAACTTTTCAATCTCATCATATTTTAACCCCTTTCGTAAGATCGAAGAATTTGGTATACCTGTATAATTTGTAATTACTCTGCCTGTTATTTGTTCAGCAGACATTTCTAGCGAAAAAACACCCGTCGGAATATTCTGTTTGACAGCATCTACTATTTGTTGTACCATAAATGCTGTTTTCCCCATTCCTGGTCTTCCGGCAACAATGATCAGATCTGAATTTTGCCAACCTCCTATTGCTTTATTAATAGTATCAAGAGAACTGGGAATTCCGGTGACCTCTTCTGGATTAATATTTTCAAATTTTTCCTGAACTTTGTTCACCAAATCTGAAAAAGTCTGATTTTGCTTATTCTCTTCAATAAATTGATCTATAAATAGATTATCAAAATATTCAAATGCTTTATCACGTATATCAAAAACGTCTTCAGTAGGATTATTAGCTATTTTGAGTAACCTTGTAAATTTTTCAATAAAGTCACGCTTTACTGACAGTTCTACTAATGTTTTTAAATAATAGTCAAAAGAAGCAGAAGAGCTGACTCCTAAGGTAAGTTCAATAACATACTTATCTAATCCTCTCCTCCCTATTTTTTCAAGTTCCATAATAACAATCATCATATCTACAGGTTTGTTATTCTGCCAAAGTGAATTGATAATTTCAAAAATAACCTGGTGATCTTTATTTTCAAAAAGGCGAACTGATAATTTCGTGTTATATCTAGGAAAGACACTACTGTCAACTAATAACATTCCCAATATTACCTTCTCGAAATTTATATTACTATTCATTATAGGTAGATTTAGGTTTAGGGACTTTTATATTAGGTATACTATCTAATGTCAATGTTCCATTCTTGGGAGGATTCACAAAGTAGTTTACAGTGGACTTCAAAAGAGGCTTCCATTCTTTTATAGGTTTATCTTGCATTGTACGCCAGCCATTATTAACCCAACTTTCATATCTATCCTGAATACGGGTATCTAAACTTGGATCATAATTTGGTAATGTCGTTGCATAATCAATAATCTCAGTAATTGTGGGAATAGCTTTATTATCTGTGATAATGTTTGGCTTCACTGGCTCCTGAGAAGAAGGATTAACAACCATAGGTTCTTCAATTTCTTCTGAAGGAACTTCCTTCAACATTGATGGAATGCTCTTTGTTTTCTCAAGTGGTTCACCTGATTTTTGATTTCTTTCTGCAACATCCTTCTTAGGCTTTTCTCCTTTCCGTAATGAGGTATAATCTAAAATTATTCTATAATAGCTTGGTAAACCATTTTGGGTTTCATAATATATCAGTCCACAATTTCTAAGCTTTTCCTTATTTACCTTTACTGTTGGTCTTGTCAACAGTAATTTTTCACAAATTACAATATCAGACACCTTGAAATCATTTTCCTCATTTACATACCACATTTCTAAAAGAAAAAGGTACATGGCAATCGTTGTTGCTCCAAGAGGTTCCTTTTGATTATAATCCCAAAACTTATGTAATAAATCAAGGTAATTCATTTCTTACTTTTTTCCGAAAAGCTGTAGTGCTTTTTCCTTATCTATAACTATGATATTTCCGTTTTGAACAATAGCTTCATTTAATATTCCTGAAGCTTTTATTTCAGCAGCTTTAGTTCTAGAGCATCCTAAAATTTTAGCTAAACCCTTAATACCATATTCATATTTTTTTTCAGAATAATTAAATTTTTGAATATCTAAAAATTCTTCAACAGTTAACTGCCATAACGGGGTTTTTGGATCAATAACTTTCATTTTTTAAGATTTTTTTTTGTTAAATAACTCCAAAGCTTTTTCTTTGTCTACTATAATTTTCCTTCCATTTTGGATAATCGCTCCATCTAATAGACCGGAGTTTTTTAACCGTCCTGCATGATTTTTTGAGCAGCCCAAAATTTTAGCAAGCCCAGAAATGCCATATACATATTCCTTTTTCTCTTCCTTTGTTATAGCTAACTGATCCTTAGAATCTTTTTTTCCAGAATCTAGAAGTTCTACAAGTTCAGCAACTGTCAATTGCCAAATAGGTGTATTTAAATCTTTCATCATTATACATTTAAATAATTAATACTAATGACTATTATTTGAAATCTAAGATGCTACAATCTCTTCACTTTCAAATAATTCTTCTTGGGTAAGGCCACTCATTTCTTTAATTACCTGGACTCTATCTAATCTGCTCAAATTTTCAGGTGATTTAGACATCCACCGAGATAGTGTAGCTCTAGAAATATTTAACTCTAAACACAATTCACTTTTTTTCGCATCTGGCCTTAGCCATTCTTTAAATTTTTTAGATAACTTCATTATTTAATATATTTATATGATGCTACCCATATAGTTCTTATATTTGAGTACGCAATTTTAATATCACAAATATATTGCAATAATTTCCAATTATCAAAATATAATTGGAACTATTTTCAAATTTATTTATATGAATGAAGGTATTGGACTTAGAATCAAAGAATTAAGGAAAGAAAAAAAACTCACTCAAGTTGAGTTTTCAAATGAAATAGGTATTGATAATAGTCAATTAAGCAAAATTGAACAGGGGAAGATAATGCCAACCTTAATTCAATTAATGGAAATAGCTTCCAAATTTAATATTTCTCTTGACTGGATAACTGGATTTTCTGAAACATCAAAAAAGATTATTATCGATGTAAGGGAAAATGAGCAAGGAAACATTGAAGACCTTAATGAAAAACAATTGATGGAGAAGTTAAATGCCTTAGAGCAAAAAATAGATCATATCTCTAATGAAAAGCTAAAATTAATTGAAAACAAAATAATTGCAGGTGTTCTATCTACAAATAAATTTTTACAGGTTGTTTTACTTCAGCTAGATGTAGATGAAAAAATACTTAAAAATATTAATGATTTAGGAATTGGTGATGAATTTCGAGAATCAATTAGATAGTATTTTCTTTAACTGATTAATTGGATCGTTATGATCAATAGTTCCTTTAAGTATGAATGCTGATATATCTTTTTCCTTTTTCTCTATTAAAACAAAGTCTTCATATTTGCCTGCTAAATATAACGAGCATCTGATGAAGTCTAAATGAGTAATTTTCCCATTAAGATATTCATTTTTATATTTTTTATCGAGGTCAATTAGTAATTTAAGAAGCATTTTGCGATTTGTGTTTTTGAAATGAGAAAACCTCCTTTTGAATAAATTTTATTTAATTTGGTGTTTTTTTAAAATTGTATGATTTTTATTTTGAGATTTAACGTAAAAAGATGACTAAAAGAAATCATTCTGTTTTATTGATTGACTGGGCATCAAAATACTGTGTGGTTCTATTTATAACTGTCGTTTTATAATCATCAAGCTCGAAAATTAACCTAATATATTTTAAAGTTCTATCAAAAATCTTGAATATGAATATAGCTACAATAAAAAAGCTAATGTATGCTACTACATTAAAATCAAAATCATAATCAAATCCTTTCGCTGTATATCCAAAAATCAAAATAGAATAAGAAAAAATTGGAAATATATATGTGTATTTATATGGCTTTAATTTACTTGCAATTAAAATCATTGTAGGAAGCACAAATAAAGTAAAATAAAAAAGAGCTATTTCTTTAGAAGGAAATCCTCCTAATGGTTCTTTCATTTGTTCAGGATAAAACTTTACAAGAATATTATCCATAAACGGAAGTACCCCACTAAGTACCATAATAGTAGAGGAAATAAAAACTAAAAAAATTCTAATATACTTAATGTTTAATTGGGATATATTTATCAGGGTCAATTGCTTCGCTTTCGGCTTTAGTTCCATATTCTGCTTTTTGATTAATTTTTGAGTTAACAGACTGTAGGCTGTCTGCCTTTATTTTTACTGTTTTATTATTTGTTTTTTGCTGTAATAGATTTTCTTCTGTGTTTCTATCTGTACAGGATACAACTGTTATAATCACTATTAGTAATAGTATTATTTTAGATTTCATAAAATTATTTTTAAATATTAATAAAATTAAATAGTCATAATAATATTGATTTAAAATGTTTCAGACAATATCTTCTTCATATTGTGAGGATCTTCTATTACAAATGATTTTGTAATCTCTCCAGTAGATACATACGTCCATAATTGAATATTCTTCCTAAAAAACTTTGATATACTTTTTTACCTTCTACTCTGTGCAAGGAAATATCGACAGTAGTCCTATTAATTATACCTGTAGTAACGGTTAAAAACCTCTTAGTAATCAAAATTTTTGTAAACCTTAGTTGAAGGATTCCTAGTATTCCTCTGAATAATAAAACTGTAAGCATCAAAGAAACAATTTTAAAAAATCCTATAGTTACAGCAAACGATAGCAATCCTATAACTCCTAAAAAAGATTGAATAACAGGTATACAATACGATATCCCATGAATTTTAGCATCATAAAGAATTTCATTATGATGATTAAGATCCCGTTCTCTATCTTTTGATAAATTTTTCATAAAATTTGTGAATTGGATATTATATTAAACAATATTTGGATTTACTAATATATTATTTTTTTTCAAAATATAAAAATTAAATATTATTATTTTAAAAATAACTCAACATATTTAGTATTAATGGTAACACAATATAGATTAAATTATCAATAACAATAACTTTATCACCATTTATTATTACATTATAAATGGCTATATTTTAATTATAATATTATACAAATAAATCTATCGCCTTTCTATCTTCTATGTACAAGATTCGATTTATCTACTTGGGAATAAGAGAGTGATTTTATTTATTTATTAAATTTCCAAATTCATCCACATAGAGGTTAACCGTACTAGCCCCATCTCTAGTTAAAGAAATTAATCCCCAAATTAACAACCAGACGAAACAGGTTACTAAAGTCAGAAGTAAATGTAAAATATGATTAGTTTTTTGCGCATCTCGGTGCAAAACAGCTGTAAATGCGACATCATTTTTGTCTACTAGTTTATATCCCTTTGCGACATAATTTGCAACAGCATTTGATAACTTTGCTGACCTTTGTGAATTGGTGATTTTTTCCATATTGTTTTTTTAATTAAATATATAAAATTATACATAAACCTACATTGTATTTACCACCTGTAAAAAATAATGCAGGGTTACTTCTACCACCTGTAAAAAATAATGCAGGGCTACTTCTACTACCTGCAAAAAATAATGCAGGGTTACTTCTACCACCTGTAAAAAATAATGCAGGGCTACTTCTACTA
>Ga0308161_1001470_pt1 | contig 28183 bp, 23 predicted proteins | sample PhyFR2_FD_201034 | JGI IMG/M metagenome (GOLD analysis project Ga0308161, IMG submission 201034) | Phyllosphere microbial communities from UC Gill Tract Community Farm, Albany, California, United States - DLSLF.R2 | ecosystem: Host-associated > Plants > Phyllosphere > Unclassified | place: USA...
ATAGCCGTAGCTTCTTTAGGTTTTACTGTTAGTTTCATGCTTTAATAATCATTTTATAATAATCCTCATTCATGTCCAAATATTCTTCGTCGCGCTCTTCGATAAGCGTGTCATCTAAAATTTCATAGCAAATTTCGTTAATGTCATTGACCATAGGTCCAGACCGTAGCCCTCTTGTTTTACAAAAATTCGCCAGGTGTTCTTGCGTCAGTTCAAAACTATTTGAAGTAAATAAACCGATCAATTCACGTTGATCTAGTGATAGATCAATTTCTTCAATAAATAAATTGTTGGGATCAGATTTAATCTCCTTGGGTTCTACGTCCGCCGTCGTTCCTTCTTGATCGCTGCTAAATACAACTGGTGTATTCTCTATTGTTTCTTCCTCGTCTTGAAGATAGTTGTTGAGTAGCTCAACCGTATTTTTATCCTGCTCCTCAACCGTTTTGATGGCTTCTATATTCAATTCTATTTTTCGCCGGATTGGCGCATATATGGAATCTACCTTTTCAATTGCGGAGGCGAGATTACGATCCACTTTTAATTGTTGAATAATTTCATTAAATGCCTGTTCGTGACGGTCACTTTTAAAAAGTGTCTTGTGGATTGTTTTTGTCAGCTGTTTATCGTCAATTTTATCAGATTGCAGATCGGCATACAGATAATGTAAATAAAGTTTTATGGCTTCATTTTTATCTATGGTATATGCTATTTTGCAGGCTTCATAGTAGATATTCTCTGCAGAAGGGTTCAGTTGGTTCTCTTCAAAAAGCATATGGATTTCCTGCCCAAACTTGATTATATTGTCTTGGTTTACGTCATGCTTTAAAACATCAAATTTAGTCTTCCAGCGTGTTGTATTCATCCTATTTAATTCGATCTCAGTCGCTAGATCGGGATCTTTGATGGAAGACTTTAGGTTTTCTAAAATCGTATTGACATCAGAACCAATTCTTTCCTCAAAAATTTCACTTAGACCAGTAAAAGTTTGCGAGAAATCGCCAGATACCTTTCGCTTATGCCCCCATTTTTCCCTTACTAAGGTCTCGGCTCTTTTAAATATTGTATAATAAACTTGTTGCTTGAATAGATCACTTACATATTTTTGATTATAATAGCTATCGAACATCCAAGCCCCCTCTTTCGTTACCCTTGAAATTTTTCGCGCTCCTTCAACAAGGTTTTCGATCTCTTTTTTTAGGTCAGAACCACTTTTGGTGAGGTTAGCTCTTAATTTTTTTTCGCATGTCAGGAAAAGGGTAATCGTTTCTATACAACATCCTTCCACATCGATGAAAACATTTTGTACTCCATTTAGCTTATTGACTAGGCTCACTTGAGCTTTAGAGAGTCCCATTTTGTCTTTATAACGCTTGCCGAGTAAATAATCGTCATAGTTATAGTTATTCTCAAATCCATCTGTATAACTTTGTTGGGCAGGTTGGATGCTCACTTTTTCACTTGTCACTGCAAAAAGATTAGAATCATCCAATTTTGCTAATACTTCTTCGATATTTAATGAAGGTTCGTGATATGCATTTGTGCTCGTATCTAAATTATAGGATTGAGTTGATATAATTTCTTCACGATGACTCGTAACATCAATAATATCATTGTGTGTTTCGTCTGATCGATTGTTAACGTTTAAGGAATCTAGTATAGAAGCAATTTCACCGTTTTGCTCCTGTTCAGCCTTACTATCTTCTGACTGAATTGGAATTTCTAATTTAAAAATTTTATCATCACCGGTTTCCTCCTCACTTTTTAATGCTTGTGGTGTATCCGCAGGTTGGATTGATGGTATCATGTCATTTATAACAATATTCTTTTGCACGAATGCAGTAGTAGGTTTGTTTTCGCTCACTTTAGGGATAGGAGGTAAGGGGGATGATGCTGATAGTCTTTGAATTGTATTAATCACTATTCTGTACGCTTTGCCTACGTTCTCACTATTGTATTGACGGTTTCTTAATAGCCTTAAAGTAAGATTGTAAAGCAGTTGAGATCCTTCTTTGTGATTAAAGTGGATTTTGAGATCATAGTTTTCCTTGATAGAAAGTTTACGCAACGCCTGCGCAGCAATTTCAAAAAAGTTGGGTGGCCACAATTCATACTTACCATGATGTGTAATTAAATATTGACGCCAACCTTCACCGTAGTAGAAATAAGCGCTTTTCATTTCTCCAGCTGTTGGCTGCTCTTGAGCCTTTGGTGGAGCATAATACTGCTGCTTATGTTTCTTTTTGTTTTTTTTACTTGAAGCAGCTAAAGCGATTACAATAAAAATCAAAATTATAAAGAAGGTTCCCATTAACTTTTCATACTGAATGTCTGCGATTATACTGGCAATGAGCTTTTAAGCCATGTCAATAAGGTCAATAATCCTATTTTCTAATTTATCAATGTTTTTCTACAAAAGCAATAATCATTCACTAATCCCCCGATAATTTGTTGTAACAAAAGTATCGTATTATAATGGGTAATATTTACGGTTTACCGTAACAACAAAATCGGATTGCATTGAGTTTACTGTTTGCCTATCCAATAGCATAAAGCAAGGATAACAATTAAAATAACTAGGAATATGAACACTTTATCCTTATTTTTTTTAGAAACAATTGGTTTATTTTCAGTGTAAATAGGTTTGCGTTTTAAATCTTCAATTTTGTTCATAGACAACTCAGGTTTAATAGGCGTTTTTATAATCTTTTTTGAGTTATTGTATAAACTTGTTGGAGTATATTCTAGTTTATTATTTGCCGCAAGATTTTCTAAATATTGTTCGAGGGCATATTCGTCTGGAAATAAAACTTCTCTTGGTTTACTTCCTTCAAATGGGCCGACTACACCTGCAGCTTCTAGCTGATCTATTATTCTACCAGCACGGTTATAGCCAAGCTTTAATTTACGCTGAATTAATGATGGAGATCCCTGTTGATGCATCACAATCAATCGAGCAGCTTCTTCAAACAATTGGTCCTTATCTTTTGGATCAAATAGCATAGGAGGATTGTCGTAAAAACGATATTCTGGAAGGAGGTAAGGAGAGGGATAGCCGCGTTGGCTTCCAATGTATTCGCAGATTGATGATAAGTATAGGTAATCTAGATACGGTTGCTGGCCTTTCATTAGTTTTTCACCACGTTCGTAGACTAACTGTCCCGAAGAAGTTAATTTTTCCGCACCGATACGATCCATTATCTTTTTCGATTCATTTTGGGACATGAGTCTCATTCCAATTCTGAGACTAAAGTTGGCTCTTAACTGTGGTGAAATATTTCTAGCCATTATTTGGCTTGTTACAGCTAGGAGATAGATTCCTGTATACAAGTTTTTCTGCGTCAATGCTATCAGAGACCTTATAGTGTCATCATCTAAAAATGTTTGCAGGTCGTCCATTATTAATACGATGTCAGGCAGATAGCGATGACCTAGTAATGGATCGAGTGTTCTATGGACGAATTTATTGTTATAATCTGTAATTGATTTTACACCTGCTTTTTGAAATAGCTCTTGTCTTTGCTCGCATTCAATGATTAATGCATTAATCGTCGGAAGAGCTTTATTGTGATCGATAACAGGAGATTGATCACCGGCTAATGCAGCTATAAAATGTTTTTCAAGTTTGGTACAAGCAGTGTAGTCTATTGGTTTGCTTTTACAAATGACGAGTTTCAATTGTGCGGGATGAAATTTATACAACCACATAACCAATTGATTGTAGATAAACTGCGTTTTACCAGAAGCAATTGTACCAGCTAATAGTAGACTAGGATGCTCGTATAGTTCCTGGAAAGAAGGATTTTCTTCGTCACTTAGTAAAAGCGGAAGTTTATATTGCGCGGCCTGTCTATTAATTTTTTCAACCAGGGGTTGCAATTGATGAGGGAAAAGATCTAAACTAGGATATTGGTAATCTGATAAATCCAACTTTTCGTCATATACTCCAAACTCTTCAACAAGATACACCGAATCAGCGATTTTTGGGGGTTCTTCGTAGTGTTTAATAACTACTTCAATGAGTTGTTCTAGATTTTCCCGTTGATATTTTGTTTCCGCGAGATCAAACAATTCTAATAGGGAAGAGGCTGATTCTTTGCGCCATGCATCTTCATCAGAAAGACTAGTAACTTTATTTAATATAACGTCTTTGGTAATTGTTGTGCCAAAATAGTTTTGCAATTCTTGTACGAATTCATTGATGTTGGTTTGATTTTGCGTTGGCCAGTCATTCATGGCATTTACAAACAACAAGCCCATCTTTTTTAGTGGGTGATCATTAGGATCATCATTAACTAGATCAATGAGTTGTTGTATATTTTCAATATTTATCTCGTTTGCCATGGATGTAGGTTAATCTTATATTTTCGTTATAACACTGAAATGAACTTTTTATTCGTTTCCCTATATTTAAAATTAGTAATTCATTATGGATTATCTACTTTTAACAGCCGGAACCTATTTTACGGTTACTGTGACCGTCCAGATGTAATGTGAGTATTTGTTTTAAGTCCATCGGATCAAGTTTGTTGGCCATATCGCTGTATTTAAAGCGACAAGGTAATTCTTTCTTGATCTTTTTAAAGTGGCACAATTCAAACCGTAAAAAATACGGATGGACTAAAACTATACCACTAAAGTAGCATCATTTGAACCGTAATGGCTGGCACAAATCAAACCGTAATATCCATCTTCCCCTTTGCTGCGAGAAAACCAATAATAAAAAGTGGCTTCGTTAATCCCGTTTTCAGCGCAATAAGTCTTCTTGCTTTTTCCACTAGATCGCCAGTCTGATATCATAGACAGCATCGCTGCTCTTTTTTCTTGCATATTCATAATGCAAAGCTAGGCCATACACTTAAGCTTTTAAATATGTACTTGGTAGGGCGAATACGTTCGAGCGATGCAACATCGGTATCCAAACCTAGAGATTCGATTTCATCGCTCGTGGAATATCAGCCGCTACCTATGCTTTCTTCCGATAATACAGTTTTGCGGATGCCATTTTCGAATAGAAAATTCCTTATATTTTTAATTCACTTAATTCATGAAAGTGTTTTTTCCAACTTGCATTATGATTATCAACATATTTTTCTAATCCTTCGATTGGATAATAATCGTAGCTAAACTTATATTCATTTTTAGAGTTGTTTTCAATATTCAAAAACAGATGATTTAGATATTGGTAGTGAAATTTATTAGTCAATTCTAAACCTTGTTTTACTCTTTTAGTGTAAGCATCAGGATTAACTTCTTTTAAAAACAAGCAATAATAATATAATCCTTCTAAGTAATAATACTTTATATGGATAAGGTTTTCTAATGCTTTTTCAAAATGTTGTACTTTATTTTCATTTGTCGAAATAAATGCTAGCATTAATTCTTTGAGACCTTTGGTATAAGGATTAGTAACAACTAATTTTTTAATTCTTTTTGTATCAATTGTTTTTAGTTTAGATAAAACATAAGTGCACTGCATCCTCTCTAAATGCTCCTCAGTGTGAAGACTTTCAATGTAGTCTTCAATTTCCTTTAAATCAACTTTGTTTTGAATTATTTTAAGCTCAAACTTATAAAAATTAGTGGCTGCTCCATCAACTTGGCCATCGATTCCCAAATAAAAAAGTCGATTGTCCAGATATCTTGAATAATCATTATTAAGCACATAGGAAGAAACTTCTTGAACTGTATACCCTTCCATTCCATGAATATGAGAAATAGTATGTTTCATCCGCGATTCGATATATTCTTCATTTTGGAATATTCTTTTTTCCATATCTTCTACGCTGAGAATTTTACACATACGTTTATACGAAAGATCAAATTCTTTAAAATAATAACTTTTGTGATTTCCTAATGTTTCAATAAATTCATCGGCATAAGCTAAATCGGAAAAATAATCTCTTATCAAATCAAGGCTTTCATGGAACTCGGCGATTTGCTTTTTACTGACGATAAAATATTGAAGACTATTTATATAATTTAGTAAATACTTCTTATCAGAAACTTTACCATCTTCTGTAATTTCAACATCCGGCATATAATTGAAAACATTCAATAGATTATTCTTATAATGATTGTAAATTTTTAAGGCGGCGGAGTAGGAATTTTTGTTTTCTACAATATCTATTATCTTCAAAATAAAACAATTGAAACTGTAGGCGTCAGAGCAATATTTCTCTCTAACTTTTTTTGGTCGTTTCGAAAACTGAAAATCTGCGAACCTGCGGATAATAGGTTGAAGCTGAAGAGTACCATTATAATCCTCAACTAATGATTTGTCCCTTAGCACACGAAGCTCTTTATCACTTATCTTATTAGAAGAAATTTTCTTTTCAAAACAATTTTTAAAATTACTTAAACTTATTCCATCGGGAAATAAGCTCAATAATTCAAATGCTATCCGTTCCTTTTCGGTCAATGTAGTATATGAATAATTAACTGATTGGTAAATAGATTTTGAACGTTCAATATTAAGGTCAGCATTGCTCTTAAATGTTACATTGTAATCTTCATTAATTGATTCAAAAAAATGCTGTTTTATTAAATCCCTAAGTTCAGATATATGGCTTGATCTTGTTCGAGATTTTGTAACTAACTTTATTGCTAGAGGATTGTTGTTTAAAAGATCCTCTAATATTTCTTGCCGTAATATCCTTATTTCGCTTTCGTTTTCAACTTTACCATAAAATTTTTGAAACAAAATAAGTGCATCGTCAGTAATTAATGGGGTTAACGAAAAGACGTCTTCAAAGTCATCTGTATATAGTATCTTTTCTCGAGAAGTTGTAACTAAACTTACAAAGTCAGACGAGAACCTCAACAAATCTAAAGTTCTTTGTATATCTGCTTGTTCAAATGTACTTGTAACTGTCTCGAAGTTATCTAAAATTATAAGTAAGTCTTTTTTGTTAAGTGGATAGTTCTCTGTCAAATAATTCTTGAAGTCTAGAATATTACTAAGTTGAAATGCTTGAATTAACAGTTCTTCGAAATCCTCATAATTTTTAAGGTTTTCGCATGACGCAAAAGATACACCATTTTTGTAATATCCTCTGTTGTATAGCTCATAGGCGACTTTCTTTACAATCGTTGTTTTCCCAGTACCACCTGAAGCTTTTATATTCAACAATTTCCCTGTTTTAAGAATGTTAATCAATTTTTGAGCGATTGTCGATTGTTCTTCAATACGTCCAATTACGGATGAGAGACTTTTCCTACCAATATCTAGATTTTTGTTATTTCCATAGAGTGATGTGATTTCTAACTTACCTTTTTCAAATTTGATTCCACCAATATCACTCAAATTCACACTAACATCGTCGAAATTAGTGAAGTTGAACTTCTCTTCACGAAATGTTTTAAAAATGAATCGTTTAATCTCACTCATTTTTAGAGAACCAAAATTAATAGTTTTATAATATTTTGGTATTTCGACGAGTATATCTGTTATAAAGATGATGGGAATTTGATCATTTGGAATAGAGTCACAAATTTCGTTAGCAGTTATAAGATTACTTTTTAGATTATCGTCTTCAATATATAGTTTTGATTTGTAGGTTGATGTAGCAATAATTAAAAGGTCATAATCGTCAATAAGCTCTAAAGATTTGATATTTAATGTTCCGTAGTGAAATTTTATTTTTAAATTATCAAAGCAATCAATTATCTTACTTAAACTTGCTCCCAAGTCTATATCAATGGGATTGGGTACTAAATAGGCTATCTTTGGCTGGCGAAAAATTACTTCTTTTTTATCTTGTTCAACATTTAAAGACTTTATATTTACTGAGGTAATATTATTTTTAAAATTTAGGCAGTGATTAATATACTCGTCAATTTCATCATAGGTATTCAACTTTATAGGAGACAGAAATTTAAAATTTTTAAAAAGGTCAGGCTGTGTTGTTAAGACGAAATGCCTATTATTATTATCAAATAATTTATCTAAATTATCAAATACTAGATTGATATCTGGATCATTAAAACCAAAACCTATGAATAAAATAGTTTTTTCCGCAAAAATTGACTTTAATTTCTCAACTGCCGGAGACGTTGTGTTGTAAAGCTTCTCATAATCTTTCTTAAATATAATACAATTATCACTTTCTGAGGAATCCCCATGAATCTTAAAAATATAGGGGTTGTCAGATTTGTTAATTTCACTTACATTGAATTGAGAGGTATTAGTTGTGGGAGTTATAGTGTTTCCTGAAGCTTGCTCAAAAGCATTGTCATAATTAGTAGTTATAATATAGTTCGTCAGGTCTAGAAGCTTCTTATGTAATGTAAGATCTTTATCTTTATTTACACTAAAATTCTTTTTAATATATCTTTTTATTTCTGTATGCTCGTCCACTAGTTTATCTATCACTTCCATAGGAGTCATTAAACCTCCTTCTAAAACTGGTAAAAGCGGTTTATATTTCGGTGAATCTAAATCATGAATAATATCATTTACTAACTTTCCCCAGGTTGGTAGGTCGATTTTAGTCGATACACCGGATCCCACAAATAGAACAAGCTTATTATGTTGGATTGCTTCTTTTATCAGTTTAGAAATTTCCATTTATATCTTTTACTTAAGGTTAATGAGCAGAATCCAATTGAAATTCAAGGATTCAGATAATTATAAAATAGATTTTAACAACATTATTTATATTAAACACTAAAAAGAAATCATGATCTCTATTGTTTTTGAGATTAAAAATATCATAAATTTCTAAAGTACTGTTATAGGCTCGTTTATGGCTGTTAACTATTTATTTTGCTAATATAAATATTTTTTATGAATAGCAAGTGCTTATATATATTCTTAAAACAATTGCTAACTGTTGTAAACAAATTGTAAAATAGTTGGTGCTAAAATTTTCCAAAAATGTAGCAGTTATATTAAAATGTTAATAGATATTTAGATACTGCTTAAAAGTATAAAGCCAATTCAATTTAGTATTAATAACTTCCCTTACTCGGAATCACATGCCTTACACCACCTCTAGGATTCTCCATATCTCCAACATAACGGGGGATGAGATGACAATGAAAATGAAACACCGTTTGACCAGCAGATTCACCGCAGTTCATGCCGATATTGTAACCGTCAGGAGCGAACTCTGTTTCAACTAAAGATCGAGCTAGGCCAATCGCATTATCCAAGTCAGCTTTCTCATCATGACTGAGCTCGAAATAATCTGTACGAAGTGCCTTGCTTATAATAAGTGTGTGGCCTGGGCTAACTGGAAAACCATCACGGATCAAGAAGAAATGTTGGGTTTCTCCGATTTGTTTATCTGTCGGTAGTTCTAAAAAATTTTTAATACTGCTCATAGCTTAAATTTCTCTAGATATTTGTTCTCCTCATCAAATAGCGGAGGAGTGTGTCATTGAATCGATTGAAACAACAATCCTATTTTGCCGCAACTGATTTCATCTTTTTCATCGATTCATCAATTGTTTTCATTAAATAATCGATAGACGAATTTACTTCTTCATTTGGAATAACCAAAGGTTCTATCGCTGCTCTTGGAAAATCCAACTTGCCTAGAAGCTCAGGAAAAAGAATTTTCATCTTTTCTTCGTTTAAGCTATTATAATCTATAAAAGTCCAACCTTTAACGCTAGGTTCTTTAATTGCCATTAAAGTGGCATGTTTTATCATTTTTTTTGTACTGTCTTGTATACCCAAGACAATTAGCTGTGGAAATATGCAATATTCAATATTATTCATTTTGGCAATCTCACGGTCTGTGTAATTTATTACTGAATCTACGGTAATATGCTGTTTCCTTATCTCTGCTAAACTACTTTTAATAAGCTTCAAAGCGTTCTCTCTTCCGCCCATCGGTCTAATTAGTCTTGGCGACATCAAATTTACAATGGCTTGAGCGTTGTAGGAAGTTGATGCTGCCGTCATTTTCGATAGCGCAATTTTAAGCTCAGGATCTTTCTGGGCGTAACTATATGTAAAATTGACAATGATGGCAATTACTGTTAATAAATAGGGTTTCATGGCGTTTTGTTGTTCTAAAAATTTCCTGGCAGTTCGATCCAAGGTTCCCATTCATGAATGGAATAGGAGAGAGTTAGATTATACTGCGCTTGCAGAAAGATACGTCTTTTTTCTTTTGTCTTGCCCGTTTGATTTATAATGGTTTCAGCAAGAGGATGTTTACTTTCGATGTAAAACTCATTTCGGTTATACAACCGTTCCAAGTAACGCCTGTGAGGCACGCGCGAACTCTTATCGCTGTTTATTTTAGGGTCGGCCAAAACCAAATTCCATATACCATTGATATTTGCTTCTTCTGCCGTATGGGCTTTTTTATTTAGATGCGGTAGAAAGTGATCCACTTCACAGATGTTCTCCGATCCTTTGTTTACAAAGATATCTTGGTAGGAGTAAAAGCATTTTCCCTTTTGATAGCCGTTTAACGCATCTCTTACAGAGGTGATATCAATCCGACGCATAAATGAATCAACAAACAATTCCTGTTTTAGAGAATCGTGTTTGACTTCTAATAGGTTGGGATTTATTTGGAGGTTCCAAGCCGTTTCAACCAAATTCCATCTCGCATCGACTTCCTGCTCCAAGTTGATAAATTGTAGAGTCTCTTTAAGCTTATAGATATTGTCGGTAAGAATGATTTCTTTCTTGCCGTCAGCATAGTTCTTTTGATAAAATGGATCTTTGATAATATCGCCATTTACATTTTGAAATGCATCGACAACATTGACAAAACCATATTTGATAGTCGTTTGGATCAACTGATCTTCACTAATCCGGCCAGCAATGAAATCCCGACAGGTATTTAAGAATTTGCTGGAAGAAGAATTACCTTGCTTATCACTTTTCCGAAGATGCTCAACAATATTTTTGGAAAAGGGCGTCGCTAAATCTTCCAATGACAACGACGATTTGCCAGAAGGCAGTAGCTCAATCATCGCCTTTGCCAAGGCAAATTTGTATGTTGCTGAATTTTTGCCAAACAGTATGATCGCTCGCCATTGCGATTCGAGACTGGGATCGTTTATCTGAAATTTTGTAGACATGTTATGTGCTGGTATCCTCTTTATTCTTTATAACACTTCCGCTTCGCCAATAACGTTGGGACCTTCATGTAGCCACCATTTACGGCCTTTTGTCAAATATTGCTCCAGCTCTTTTACAAGGAGAAAGCGAACAGTAGCAATTCTTTCTTCACCAGGCATTAGATCCTCGCCCTCAAAATTTATATCACCTATATAAGTCCGCTGTAATATACCTTCTGACGTATATTCAAACACGTGGTTGGGGCGATAACCTGAGATGATGCCTGTTTTTCTGCCACCTCTTTCAGTAGATATTAGCTTTATTCTTGCCTTGACTATAAACAATCCATTTTCATTTATAAGCTCTTTTATGCTGGCAAGGGTGTATTTGTCATATGCCATTACGTCGAACACTTTTGATACGCCAGTATCTAGCCATCTTTTGTAGATAAGTTTGCCATTCATGAACAAGCAGAGCTCATTTTCTGAAAAATCTTTAAATATCATTTTGGGCGTTTTTTATATCTAGTGTCTTGGATTATTTCTAAAACTCTTTGCGATCTCTAGCCTTTAAATTCTTCAATCAATTCTTTCGCAATTGGAATATCAGCAGGAGCGAGCTTCCAATTTAAAAGATCACTAACCTCCACCCACTCGAGTTGATCATGATCGGTAGACTCTGTAGCTATATTTTCGGTCTCACAAATGAAAGAGATCAATTCAATTGTGATTTTTTCGTAATGGTGAACCGTATTAAAAAAGTGCTGTTTGATTTCTACCTTCAAGTTGAGTTCTTCGATAAGTTCGCGCGTTAACGAATCTTCGTAAGATTCTGTTCCCTCAACCTTACCTCCTGGAAATTCCCAATAGCCACCCAAAGATTTTTCTGACTTTCGTCGACAGATGAGGACCAAATCATCTTTGAATATAATACCGCAAACAACTTTTATGATATTCATAGCATTAAATTGTATTTTTTGTCTTCTCGCGAAGAATCAGAGCTTCTTTACTAGGCTGCGAACCAATTTCCTTTGGAAGATTCAATTTCTTTCCATTGTATATTTGATATTCAGAATCTTTTAGGGAATCATCAATACCAATAGTATATGTCTCAGAATCTATGGATATAAGTTGCAAATCAAAAAGGGTATGCAAATCAGCACGGAGAAGTATTCCATTTTGAACATGATTTGTATCTTTTCCTTTATAAGGAAGAATGTGTGCAGCCTCCAAAATAGATTGTATTTCACAGCCTGAAATTGCACACTGATAATTGTATGCCTTTAGTAGATCCTTTCGAAATTTTGGTTGACCTTGTCTTACATTAATTTCCCGAGCTATTTTTTTTCGTCCATCTTCGAGATTTTCTGGATCAAATGGACGTGTGAAAGAGTTGCTTGTTACGAGGTCCTTTACCGGTATATTTGAGCTGTCTATTAAATTCAGCTTGAATAGAACGAGTTTGAGGGATGCTTCCAAATGATCAAACAATTCTGTATCGTCAGTAAGCTCGTAATAGAAATCCTGAGGATTGGCGAATGTATTATTATATTTCGTGTTCTCTTTGCCACCGTCAACATCAATAGGCAATTTGTTCTTATTGGATTTTTTTCTCGTGATAACATCTAATCCTTTAGGATTCGTTTTTGATTCGGCACAACCTGCGACAGCTCCTCTTCCGAATTTATCGAAACATATTACTACATAGATACCATTTGAGACTTTCTGCTCGGGAGGCAAGATAGACACATGTAGAATGTTCGGGAAGTTAGAAGCTCCTTTTGAGTATTCAAATTTTAGATCGACGCCCTTATAATTTTTAAATCTATTTTCAAGCTTATTTCTTAAAGCAACGAGATTGGCGAACACAGGCTTTACCAGCTCAGAGTTTGTTGATATCGCTTCACCTTTTATCGGCGGATGGTTCTGCCTAAAGGAACAAAGTTCATTAAATTCTTTTTCAATCATTTTTTGAGAAGTAACGTGTGATTTTTGCTTAGAAATGCCAAATTATTTATCAAAGAGACTCCAACTATTTAAGAAATATCTGTTAAGCGACTTATCTTCCCATCCTCGGAAAACTCAAAAATTGACTTCCCCTGTAATTTTATTTCACCACCTTTCTTTAGCCCATTTGGAAAATCCATCGCCGCAATAGCCCTGTAATTGATCACGATTTCGGTCGAATTATTGGTATGTGTCATTGATTCAATACCCTGCTCTCTCTCACTGAAATAGGATAGGGCTTCAATTGCCTGTTTTTTAAATTCCTCGATTCCTTTTAATTCCATGCTTTTCTCACCGTTATTGACATTTAAGAAAACTATCCCATCATCAAAATCCGCTATCATATTTTCGACGTCCATTTTATTATAAGCGTCTAGATATCGGAAAATCTTTTCAGTTCTTTCATTTAAGACGGATGCGCTCATAAGTTTTGGTAGTTGATTTTCCATTTATTTGCTAGTTGGTGTTTACACTTTTTCTGTATGCGCTTTTCTATTCTAAATCTGAAAATAGAGATGTGGTTCGAGAATAATTTCGTCACTTTTCCATTTTGGATTACGCTTTTTCTCGATTTGTTTTTTCGATTTTGGCTCAATTCCATTCTGGATCATGCCTATTCTGGATAAATCTGAATGTCTCGGCGAAAATGTTCGCTATACGTGCATAAATGATTCCTTTATACATATCAGTCCTATTCATTTCTTGGTGAATTTTATTCATTTCATATTGCACTGTATCGAATTCATAATTGGTTAGCTTTATAGATGGAAATTGTTTCAAGATATTAATTGGGGGAGGATACAGAAATGGTATGTTATGAATAACGCTGTTGCCAATTATCAAATAATGCACACTAGTACATTTTTCGAATTTCCAGTGATGGGACTGCCCTGGAAAAATAAAACAAAGCTGAAATTCTGGCACGGGGAAACCAGAAGAATAAACGTCTTTATCTGACGGAAATAAAAGAATAGAACAAAAGTTGCTGATTTCATTATGCGCAACTATTATTTCGTCGGTTTCCCAAATACCACTTGAAAATCCCTCTAATTGTCTATTTCCTGAAGACATTTGGCTAACAATTAAGTCAGATATTTTCTTTCTCATTTTATCCTCTCTTTAGTTTTTCCTCAAATTCTTTTAGCCATTGAGCATCCACCTTTTTATTAGCTTTAATTATAGTATGCTCAGGGACTTCCATAATTAATTCGTAAACCGCTTCACCACGATGTCTTGGATCTATGTCATTTTCAGATTTCCTAAAAGTATTGGTGTTTTTTACTAATCCTTTTAATAAACCACTTGTCCAGTCAATAGAATTTTCTAAGTTTAAGTTCGGCGGTAGTTGGGGTATGATATCGGAGTTTATAAACTGAGTGCCCTTCGGGAAATTTTTTATAACAATTATAACGTAAGAGTTGATAAATTTGGTGATTACACTCGTATTTTGATTAACTAAATTATGTTCTATATATTCTTGAGTTTCAATATTTACAGTATTTAACTCAAATGGGTGGAAGTTATCCTTGATGAAGTCTTCAATAACTCTATTGAATATTTTAGATATATGATAGGCAGCTTCTATTGAGACTCTCTTCTTTAATAATGAATATTTTATATTGTTTTGTTGAAGTAGATTGTCTAAATCATTCACAGAAAGACCCAAATGCTTTCTAGCAGCTTCAACATTCCTAAGAAAAATTAAAGGTATATTCATGTTGTTAAAATAAAGTGACTTCCATTTTTATATTTATTTTGAAAAATGGAAATGATTGTCTATATTTGTTTTATAATAGCGACGATAAGTGTAGGTATTAACCACACTAACGATGTCTCTCGTTTGAGAAAACCGGCAAAATTTTACCTACGAGAAGACTGCGAGTTCGCCATTCTATTGGATTATTTATATCTTTACCGATAATTAATAGCCAGTAGGGCGAGCTTTGCATAAGTCTTTTTGGAGGTGAAGTAGAAAAATCTCTTGTAGATTAATCTGCTAAAGGGTTTCCTGCCGGTTTCCCTCAACCATATTAGCAGCAAGGTTCGCCCTTTTGGTCTTTACCAATTCGAGCATCCTTTCGCTTTGAGTTACATCGTTCTTATAACCAAATGGATTATGACAAAACGATTCAAAGACCGCCAAAAACACCAGGCTTACCTCAAGGAGGTTAGCATTCGGTTTTGCTATTCAATTCTAATAAGCAAGATTATTCGGGCTCCAGAATAATCGGTTAAAAAAAGTATAAGCCAAAATAGGGGCTAGCGGCATCCGAATAATAGTTCGTGCCAAATCGTATTCACTAGTGGCCCTTAGACTAGGTTTTCCCGATCTGTATTTGATACACTACACCCTTATTTTGTGTAATTAATAAAATTGCTCTTCCGAGACTTCTAACACCTTAAATGTAGCATTTTATTTTTAAACAACAAAATTAAATACTATAATATTGTATTGTTATTCTATACTAAATAGGTCGGGTTTTTATTTCTTTCTGCGAGGAAGCGCCATAACGACCCCTATAGATGACTTGTAGCCAATTTTTGGGCGCTTTGCGGATCTGTTAATTTTTTCTTGTTGTACATGCAGTGTTGAAAAATGTTGCAAATGACAACCCTTTTTTAATGCAAATTTTTTGCAAAAGGGGAACTTATGCCCGTTTCAATTGCTCGGGTAAGGCTCAAGTCATCTTTATTGAACCTATAAAATGAACCAAAAATATTTAGATCTGCTGCCATTTGAGCTAGCATTTTATGATATATATCTTGATGGATATGATCCATTGAAAACAATCAGGGACTTTTGGACCCATTATTCTATTTATGAATGCCATGAGCATATCAAAGAAGCGTATGAAAGTTTTGTTATGAAGAGTGACTATATAGATGTCACTGACCAAAATAAGAAATACGAATTTTTTATCGTTTTACTTCGCTTAATGATCGCTTACTTTATGGTGCATTACCGAAAGATCAAAATCGATGATCTAAAGTTACTATTCGCCGAATCCTCAGATACAATAGATACTGATTTTATGATCAGAAAAAGGATTCATGAATTCTTTGACCGTGTGAATAAGCAGTTTTAAATAATAAGTAGATGACGAAATATTCAAAATCGTTGCCTACCTTATTAGATAAGTTAGGCAATATTCCAGTCATACAGATTGTAATTCTCATTATAGTATTTACAGTTATTGTTCAATCCTATTTAACTTGTTTTTTAAAGGCATTAAAGAATACAACTATGCTTTTAACATGCATTACTGTATTTCATATGTTTAGTTTATCAGCTCAGACGCCCCGCAAGGATAGCGGGGCCGATGGGCTTTTATCAATCAGCGGTACCGTCGTATCGTCCATTGACGGCAAGCCAATCCAAGGGGTATTCATTCGAGTAGAAGGCGAAAAGGGTAGAGGCTCTTCGCTCAAGGACGGTTCCTTTTCTCTACCAGCCTCCAATTCTAGGGGGACAGTTTCATTTTCCCATATGGGATTCAAGCGTTTAGATCTACCCTATATCGCTGGGGTATCAATGAAAGTGAAGTTGATACCGCTGGAGAATCAATTGGAAGAGGTGGAAGTGGTCTCTACAGGGTACCAGAAGATTCCGAAAGAAAGGGCGACGGGTAGCTTTGAATTTGTGGACAATAAACTGCTCAATCGTAAGGTATCCACAGATTTTATCAGTAGGCTTGAGGATGTCGTACCCAGTATCACTTCAGTCAAGACGTTTGCAGCAGGGCGCGGCAATTATCCAAATATTTATATCCGTGGGAATAGCACAATCGGCCCCAATCGTTGGCCCTTGATCGTACTCGATGGGATGCCTTATCAGGGTGACTTTAATAATATCAACCCCAATGATATTGAAAATATCACCGTACTCAAAGATGCGGCGGCGGCCTCGATCTGGGGGGCGCAGTCTGGAAATGGCGTCATTGTAATTACCTCCAAGAAAGGTGTGCTCGAACGTCCTTTTGAACTGTCTTTGAATTCGAATCTGACGGTAGCTGCCAAGCCAGACCTCTACTACCAACCGCAGATGAATTCTTCGGATTTTATCGACGTAGAAAAAACTCTTTTCGATCAGGGCTACTATGACTGGATGTTTAATGATATCTGGAATAATTTTAGCCCCGTAGTACAGTTGCTGCGAAAGCAGCAGCAAGGTGAGCTGACCGCACAGGAAGCTGCCGCTCAGATTGATCGCCTGCGCAATATCGATATGCGGGGAGATTTTCATAAATACATTTATAGAAATGCGGTAAAGCAGCAATATAACGTCCAACTTAGTGGGGGAAGTAGTAAAGTAGCCTCTTTATTTTCTATAGGTTTTGACAAGAATAATGGCGGAGTGGTGACTTATGGCAATAACCGGATTTCGCTTAGGAGCAGCCATCTGTATCGTCCATCCAAAAAGATGGATATGCAAGTGGCAATTCAGTACGTGGAGAATAGAAACAGAAAAAGTGATGCCCCATTGGAATATAATAGCCTGGGTAATGGCTTCGGCAATTATCCTTACATGCAGCTTGCAGATCAGAATGGTAAGCCCTTACAGATTGAGACTGTGGGCATGAATCCGATATTCAGAGATACTGTCGCCCGGGGTAGGCTCCTGGATTGGAATTATAGACCGTTAGCTGAATTAAATGAAACGTATAACCGGCGTACGAACAAAGAGGTGGTACTCGACTTTAATCTAAATTATGAGATCATCGCTGGATTGAGGGCTTCGCTCTATTACAGCTATCGGAATAATAATGGTCTTGAGGAAACCTACAGAAGTAAAAATAGCATCGGCATGCGCGAGATGATCAATTATTATGCTTCTTGGGATAATGATAAGGTAAGCTTTGCGGTGCCCGTAGGTGATTTTTATCAGCCGTTCAATCATCTGGGTCAGGCACATCAGGGTAGGGCGCTGCTTTCTTTTGATCGGAACTTTGCAGATCGGCATCGGCTGAATATGATTGCAGGTGTGGAAGTCAGGCAGAATGTCGAACGTACCTCTTCCAATGCCTATTATGGGTTTAACCCGGAGACATATGCATATGCTAACGTGGATTATACGCGCAATTATCCCTATCTGAATGGGATGGCAGGGGAGTTGACTATTCCGGATTATAATGTGCTTACTAAACTGACCAATCGGTATCGTTCGTATTACAGCAACCTCTCTTATACGTATTTGGATCGGTATGTGTTGTCCGGTAGTTTTAGGAAGGATGGTTCAAACCTCTTTGGCGTGAAGTCGAATAGTAAAGGGCAGCCTTTTTGGTCTGTCGGTCTGGGATGGGTGATTTCGAAAGAATCGTTTATGGGTTTACCTACTAGCGACTATCTGAAACTGCGTGCTACCTATGGGTATAATGGAAACGTGAATAATAATACCTCGGCTTATCCGATCATCAATATTCAGACAACACCACACTTTATCACTGGGCGACCCTACGCGACCATGCAATCGCCGCCCAATCCCAGTCTACGGTGGGAAAGGGTAGGTACATTGAACCTTGGGCTAGATTTTGCTTTTTTCAATAATAGACTGAGCGGAGCAATGGAGTATTATGATAAAAGACCGAAAGATCTGATCGCCTCTTCCCGCATAGACCCAACATCTGGTTTTAACAGTTTGGTGGTTAATAGTGCCGATCTGCATGGCAAAGGAATAGATATTTCCATAAATTCGGTCAATATCAAAAAGAATAACTGGCAATGGTCTTCTAATCTTGTATTCGCCTACAACCGGAACAAAGTGGCTAAGTCCTACATAGCTAATCCGACGGCCTCCAACTTTATCGGTGGAGCATTTGGCAATTTGATGACGCCCGTAGAGGGAGCGGACCTGTATACCGTATATGCCTACAAATGGGCCGGCCTTGACCCTGAAACAGGGGAAGCGCGAGGTTACGTAAATGGGGAGATTTCGAAGGATTATAGCCAGATCTTTAACAATACAACGGTATTTGACCTGGATAATCATGGTACTGCAATGCCTGTCTACTTTGGCTCTTTACGTAATAATTTGAGCTGGGGTCCGGTAGAATGCTCGTTCAATATTGCGTTTCAGCTTGGGCATGTATTTATGCGCAGTACATTGAACAATACCAGGCTGATCTCAGATCGGGTAGGTCATGCGGATTATGCAAAGCGATGGCAAAAGCAAGGTGATGAAGTTTTTACGGATGTACCTGCATTTGCTTATCCAGCAAATTATTATGCAGATTACTTTTACGAAGCATCTTCGCCACTCGTAGAAAATGCAGGGATCATCAAATTGAGAGATATTCAGCTGACCTATCATTTTCCATCGCTGCAACGACTTAAATATAAAAGTGCTTCGGTATATGCCTATATGGCAAATATCGCTACACTCTGGCGTGCCAATAAGCTGGGAATAGATCCTGAATTTGGCAGGAGCAGCCCTGACCCCTTGGCTGTTTCACTCGGTGTTAACTTAAAGTTTTAGAAACAAAAAATCGTGTGTCGAATATTTTTTTGTTCATAACATATTGTAAAATATATAATTAGACGATTATGTTTAAGAGATTGTTTAAATTGATGGCTTCGTCTTTTTTGCTGCTGTCTGGCTGCAACGGCTATTTGGATTTAAAGCCTGATGCAAAAATGGTGATCCCCAAGACATTGGAGGATTGTGAGCTGCTGCTCAATGATTACAGCACTATGAATACCAAGTATCCCAGCTATGGTGAAGTGGCTGCCGACAATTATTATTTGACATCTTCTTCCTGGAAGGGGATCTCAGATATTGACGAACGCAACGTATATATATGGTCAGATGAACCGATTGTATCGTCCAACCAGTGGCAGGGACCTTATAAAGCTGTGTACCAGGTAAATCAGGTTTTATCGGTATTGGCGGGAATCACAGATCGTTCGAGTGACCGGTGGAAGATATGTAATGCAAATGCACTTTTCTTTAGGGCTTTTGCCATGCATCAATTAATGAACGTATTTACTTCGCCTTACGACAAGAAAACAGCAAATGAAGCGTTAGGCTTGCCGATAAAGCTTTCGCCGAACTTGGATGCGCATTCGGTAAGGGCTTCGCTCAATGAAACCTGCCTGCAGATTATAAAAGATTATACGCTTGCAGCTCGTGATCTGCCAATACAGGCTGAAAATAAAGGTTTACCCGGCAGGGCAGCTGCCTACGCTGGCTTGGCCAGACTTTATTTGGGCATGCAAGATAATGAGCGGGCATTTCAATATGCAGATTCTGCGATAGCCCTGCAGCCCGCACTGCTGGACTATAATAATCTTAATACTGGTGCCAGCCTGCCGTTTGCAAGATTCAATGCTGAGGTACTTTTTCCGGCAACGAGTTCTTCCAGCTATGCCTTGGGGCAGAGCTATGCCCTTGTGGATACGGTACTCTTTAGCAGCTACGCGACAAATGATCTGAGACGGGGCCTCTTTTTCAGGCAAACGGGCAATGGTATGGTATTCAAAGGTTCTTACGATAATTCCCTTTCGGGAATATTTGTGGGTCTCACAACGGCAGAAATGTATTTGACGAGGGCTGAAGCAGCCGCACGCCTCGGCCGGCTGGATGTAGCAACCAACGATCTTGATGCATTCAGATCGGTTCGCTATAAAGCAGGTAGTATAAGCCCTTTTGAAAGTCTAAATGCAACCGCGCTGCTAGATGAAGTGCTTCTAGAGCGGCGGAAAGAGCTAATTTTTAGAGGTCTGCGCTGGGCGGATCTTAAAAGGCTCAATCAAGAGGCTGGCTTTGCTCACACTCTCACGAGGACGATAGATGGCAAGTCATATACGCTGAAGCCTGGTAGTAAAAAATATGCAATACTAATTCCTCAAGTAGCCATCCAAGAGTCTGGTATGAAGCAGAATGCTCGAGATTAAACGGGTATTATATATTTAATAGTGAGTTTCTAAAATTTTATAAATCAAGTAATAATAAGAAGAATATAATGAAAGTAGTTTTGTTTTCCATAATGGTCTTATTGCATTTAAACAATGCGTTTGGACAGCGTAAAGGGTTAAAGGTAAACGAGAAAATGCCGAAGCTAAATAAAGTTGAGTTGATCGACAGCAAGATGGAGCTGAGTAAAAGCCCTGCGGTTGTAATCTATGATTTCTTCGATACCTATTGTGTCAGCTGTATCGAAAGTATGCCCAAGCTCAAAGCCATACAAAAAAAGCTGGGAGCTGAAGTGCAAATTTATATGGTGACCTGGCAGGACAGGGCAACCGTCGAAAAATTTTACAAAAACAATAAGTTTCTGAAAGAAAAGGACGCCATCCTGCCGACGATAGTAAATGACAAACAGCTCAAAGAGCTATTTCCGCATGCTGGAGTTCCCCATGTCGTCGTCGTAAAAAATGGTATCGTTCGTGCTGTCACCTTTAGTGATTTTATAACAGTAGATGGAGTAAACGAACTTCTGCGTAAAGATCATATAAAGGCTTCCCTGAAAGATGATTATATGCAGCTTTCTGATGTAAAAAACGTTGTCGGAGATGGGATTGCTTCGGTTCTAATGAAGGGTTATTCGGAAGACTGGCCACAATGGGAAGGTATCCAGGAAACGAAGACAAGTGCTGGTACGACAAAAATCACACTTTCCAACAATGGTATCTTACGGACCTATAAGGCCCTGTTGAGCCGCATCAAAAAACCGGAGTATCTCTTGGGAAATAATCGTATCATCTGGGATAACGTGAATAAGGATGTGTTGGATTACCCCGAAAATACGGGCGGGATTCAAAAATGGCTTACGCAATATGGAATTTGCTACGAGCGGAAAAGTTCGATACCGATGGATAGTATTGCCCTAACGCATGCGGTAATCAATGATTTAAATCTTTTCTTGGGTTTGGAAGTTCGCTTTGAAAAACGGATAATACCTTGTCTGATTCTTCAGGAGGATAATACAGGCCCTCGCGTTGCCGTTGATCCGAATGACGGACGGCAAGGTTTGGAGGGGACTGGTGTATTAGCGTTTTTAGTCGACTATAGTGGCTTATTTCCGCCAGTCTATGATGAGGTGAATAAAAAAGATCGGATCAAATTGGGCGATTTTACTAACCTGGAAGAGCTCAATAAACAGATGCAAGGTCAGGGTCTAAAGTTTGTAGAAGGGGAGCGGGAGATGGAAGTGCTGGTGGTGTCAAAGAGATAAACCTATTAAGATCCGAAAAACAGAAGCGGGGGATTATTTCCCCCGCTTTAACCTATGGTGCGTTACCTCCTTATGGAGTACTTCTCAATCTGACGTTTGAGGAAGCACTATTATTTTGAAGCGCAATAATCATTTCATTTTTTAATGAATCTGTTAAGTCTGGTTGTCCACTACCATTGTCGGTAGCGTTGACAGCACAAATCTTAGTTGATCCACTACAGGAAGGTGTCGTAACACTATTGTAATGCGACGGATTTGTCGGATTACCACCTGCATTTAATTGAAACCATGCCATAATGCAAAATTTTAATGAATGAATTCGTGTCAATTAATCAGATAAATCATCAATTTATCCGGTTTCACAGATTCTGCTGGAGCTGACCGAAACACCGCATTGGGCCAGTCCTTTTTGAGTATAGCTATCCAATACCGACACACGGGAATGTCGTAAACCTGCGTCCATGCCGGTCACGTACAGGCCCGGCACAGCAACAGGTCGCTGGTTGCAAAAGATCCATCTTTGCCAAGCCGGAGTACTTTCGCTGCACCAATTGTGAAGGCCATTGCCGGCGCGGGGTTCTCAAATCCGCGGCGAATGGTTTCTCGTTTAAAGAATGCATTCTGACTCGTTCTGTACGCAGTATATGCTCTTGCTTGATCATACTTTTCTGTTTATAAATTCACCCAGTCCTAGGGGTATATGGTTCACTGATTCAAAGATAGATACAGCTGAGCCGCAAAATTTGACACAAACCATAGCTCCATTTGACAAAATCCGTGAATCTATATACCTATCTACGATTTTTGGGTATAACGGTAAGTTGCTGAAATGTTTTCGGAGATAACCCGATTTCATTTTTGAAGAATCGGGTGAAGCTGGAAATCTGCCCAAAACCACAAAGGTCAGAAACGATCTGCACAGGCAATCCTCGATCCAGTAGACGCTTTGCCTTGTCGGCCAATGCTCGATTAAGGAACTGCGATAGCGTTTCTCCATAACGCTGCTTATGGTATTTGTTGAGCTGATCTTTCTCAATATGCAGCATAGCAGCGACATCTCTGATTAAAACCCTATCTTCAGTTTCTGCGATCCGCTTGCTGATAAGCTCCCTGGCCTGTAGCGCCAAATGGTCTTGATGGCTTAAGAGCCCCTGTGCTTTGAGCATTTTATTTTTGCTCAATAGGAGCAGATCCTGGATTTTGTGTAGAATAATGCTTTTGGGAATCAATGGCTTTTTGCTGAGTTCTTTAGTGAGTTCGCCAAATAGCTGGCGTGTCTGCTCCATCGCCTCAAAGTCCAGACTGACCCGGTATTGTGCAAGCTTTCCTTTGTGTGCGGCGATTAGGTTGTTGAGATATTCAAAGTCAGGTATACCGCCGATTTGCAATAGATCTAGTGGAAGGGTAAATCCCTGAATATGATACTTTCCGGGTTCGAATTTCAGCGCAATTATTGTCTCCGGAGCATAGAAAAATGCGCCATGTTGGGGACGGAAAATAAATTCGGCATTGACCTGTGGCTGGCTGTAATGGATCGGCGCACGCCCGGCGAGATGGTAGAGCAGGTGTGTCTGTGGACTGCTTATTCCAAAGCGGATTGCTGTTGGGCTGTTCACCTCCACTTGGTAGCAATAACTTTCTAGATTCCCTGTCTCAAGATACTCCTCAAAGATAGTAATTTGCGGATTGCAAAGCAGTCTGCTTCGGCTACCTGGTAACCGCTGTTGAAAGGATTTTGTGAGCGTACTCTTGCTCACAAAATCCATTTCTGCTTCTATCAACCTGAATGATTCGGTACGCATATCGCTGTTAATTTTGGGGAATATGCCACGTCTGTTTCGGAGAAACGTGGATTAGCTGCTTGCTGTATTCCGGTAAACAATGCGGATAGAAAAATAACCTGTCGGCAATAAGTTGCTTGCAGCAGGTGCGGTACTGGATGAATTGTATCGTGAAAGGATGATGTCCTTGGGTGTATCCTCGTCCTCATCAACTGAGCTGCTTTCTTTTTGAAAATCAACCGCTAAATTATTGTTCCAGCTATCGGCAATCCCGATGCTAAGTTCTGTTTTGAGTGCGAGCGACATTGTGTTCAGATATTGAATCTGGCTGAGACGGAGATCAAAATAGGCTAGCATAAAGCCGACAAAGTCACTCATGACAAAGTTGATCATAGCAAGACGGTCGGCATAAGTGGCAGTCAATACAACGTGTTGCAGGTCGTTTACACCTGCTTGGTCAAATGTTCTTTTCATATTTTTGCTGTTACGTAAAACCACAAATAAATCGGCTAAAACCACGGAAAACAAGTGTTTCGATCAGAAATGACAGGATTCCGTATATTTTGACGGAATGTTTCATAGAGAAATAAGTGTTATTTAAAGGAAATTTTGTAAATTTGAGGTAAGTGTTTTTTGTGAAGCCAATTACCTAACCAATTTGTAAGCATGATGCGATCTGGTAAATTAAATCAACGTAAAAGTTTGTTTTCGTCTTTATTAAAAATTGTACCAGCTCGATGGGATCGAATATTTTTTTATTCCCTATATATTTTTTTTTGCTTCATCTTTTCTTTGATCATAAATCTAGGTTCCGCAGGTAGCAAGATGGCTGACCGCATCCATAGCAAACGATTTATGGCGGTATGGATCGGAACGGTCTTGCTGCTGTTGGTCTACGCTATGTTGGTCAGCTATATGCATACGGCCTTGATGTTGCGGCAGCGGTTCAGTAGGAATAGCAAGCTGAACTTCATGGTTTATATACTCTTCTCGTCCTGTGTTATCCTGGCTCTTCACGGAGTTGTGCTGGAAGTGTTGCTACCTGAAAGGCCGGGATTAATCATGCTTTCGCGATGGTACCTGATGACTGATTTTTGGTTTTTCTTTCCTATAGTGGTCGCATATATACTGTTTGTGCACCGGTTTCCAAAATTGGTATTGCTGGGCTGGCTACCCTTTGGCCAGATGACAATTCATCTACCGATGCCGAAACCTCAGCTTGATCGGCATCCAACGTTAATTTTATTAGAAGGAGGACCCGAAACTTCTGAAAATCAAGATGGCCGCGAACATGTGACCGACCAACTGGTTAAAAGCCCAAGGCAGCTCTCCTGGGATAATGTCCAGACGACAACGATGGATCTCTCGTCTTTGACAAAAGCAGAATCCCAGGCTACGCTGCTCAGTCTATGGAAACGCGATCGGGATCGGCTAGCATTGATGGTATATCTCTTGCGGAAATGGGAGGATGAAGAAACGACAGACGATACAACGATAAAATGCCTGAACGCGGTGATCATCTATAAAGAACAACGTACGGCGGATGTCTATCTGCATGACGGCAAGTTTTGTCGCATAGATGTGACGACCAAAGTGCTGCGTGAAAATCCCTGGCTGGTCAAAATACGGGCGAGAGTATATGTCAATATGCTATTTTTTCGCGTGCCCGTAAACCAGCCCACCAATTTGGAACTTACCGCTGAAATCAGGCAGAAAATACATAGATTGTTGCCGGAGGAAAAACTCAAAATTCTGGTTACGCCCTCGCGTGAGCTGCGCAACAATATCAATAATTTTTGGGGAATAATAGATACGCTAGATGAAAGCAAATTGGAAGAGGAGTTTAATCTGGCTTAAAATGGATGTATTGTTTAACGCTGTGGTAATGGAGCCCCGGTTCAATCCCATTTGGACGAGAGGGTTTGTTTCGGCAACCAGCATTTTTTATGGCATGGTTATGTTAAATTTAATGAATCGCATATGTGATCTTTTGGAGGTCATAACTTCCTTACTTCAAGCGATATTGAAGCATATAACGGAAGAAATGAATAAGATTCCCGACGAAACAGTGGATACAGCAGCCGAACTGGATCATATGCTTGATATCGCTCACGTACTCGACAAACTCGGCATTTCAGAATCGAAATATTACCGGCTGGTCCGTGAAGGAAAGCTCAGGCCGAGGAAGTTAGGAAAACGGCATTATTATTACTTGTCGGATTTACACCAGCAGCTGGAAGAGAGCAGAAGAAAGGGGCGGATTTAGCAAGTTTTCAAAGAAGGGGCGATCGGCTCCTTCTTAAGTTTCAGGGAGCCAGCGAACACCACGTCCTTCACCTCGGTATGGTTTGGCAGCGCTTCGGAAACTTTGTGGCTGTCCTTCGGCTTTGCTCCAGCACAGCTAGGGGACATGTTCGAAGCTCCTTCGGGTGAGCTTCGGCAGCTCTTCGAGTGAGCTTCGACTCCCAGCCGAACAACACCCGAACAATACCCGAACAGCAGCCGAGGTTGTGTCGAAGCTGTCTGCAATCTGTACCGAATACCTCCCGAATGCAATCCCATAACGACCCAAAGGGCAGCCGGGCATCTGCCTATTTGCTAAAGTTGACAGGCAATGACAGGGCTGCCGGTCGTATAATATCAATCCCTGTACTTATTCGCCTACTGAAAAAAGTCCTGCTAATTTAGCTCTTGCTAGCAAAACAAAGGCTGCTCATGACAGTCGTAATTATTTATTAATCAAACATGTATAGACATGGCAAGATTCTTAAAAGGTATACACGGAGCCTACTCTGGGAAAGTGGGAAGTGTAATAGGAAGCAGTTGGCGAGGTGTGGATTATGTCCGCTCGCTCTCCAAGATTACAAACAAAAAAGCAAGTGAAGGACAGATCGCACAGCGGGCAAGATTTGCGACAGCGGTAGCTTTTCTTTCGCCGATCAAGGATTTACTCAACCTGGGCTATTCGGACAAATTGCAGGGTAAAGCAACCGGATACAACAAGGCGCTACAATATCTCTTGAACTATGGGGGCGTCACAGGCACTTACCCAGCATTGGAAATAGATTATGGAAAGGTTGTTATTGCCAAGGGGTCATTGGCAAATCTAATGGGTGCGGAATGGTCAGAAGCTTTTCCACAGGAGATCATGTTGACATGGGAGCCGGAGCTCAACAGGTTTAACGCTTTCGCCGGTGATTCGGTTATTCTGTTGATGTACAACAGCAACAAGAATTTCTTCAGCATCCTAGAGTCTGCGACTCGCGAGGAAGGAAGTCTGGGTTTCAAGCTACCTGTCAGCTACTCGGGTGACACACTGGAAGGCTGGGTATTTACCGGTCATGAGGATGGTGTCAAGACCTCCCCGAGTTTCTATCTGGGAAAACTATCCATTAGCTAATATGGCTGTTCAACACACCCTGCTGCTCCTACGAAAGTATGGAGCACAGGGAACCAATGGAAGCATCAGTTACCGGGGTGAGCATATCTGCAATACCATTGAATTGCCCGATCATAACAACATACCCCGGATCAGTTGTATTCCCGTCGGACGTTACAAACTGGAGAAACGGCGTTATCCCAAACATGGCGAACAGATCGGTATCCCCAATGTTCTGGGACGTGAAGCAATCCTGATCCATGCCGCCAACAATGCGCTCCGGGAATTGCAGGGCTGTATTGCTCCGGTAACGACTTTAACAGGTGAGGGTACAGGGGATTACAGTGGTAAAGCTTTGGCAAAACTTAAAGCGCTGGTGTATAGCCTTTGGGATATGGGGGATGAAGTGTATTTGAATATTCGATAGCAATTTGGAGGACATGAATTTGCGCTGCATTCCTTTATGCCATCTTCTTAGCAATATGACGACATAAATCAAACTCGCTTTGCTCAGTCAGTGTTTTATGCTACCGACAAATTGCGTCAGCGATAGGCAGTCGTGATGCTAGGCTTTCAATTCGTTGTCCTCCTATATTGCTCGAATAAAGAAGGGTACGATTTTAAAAATTTATAGGCATGAAAAAAATCTTAAACAAAATAGGACGGGTGTTGCAAGTGGTTCTTGCGGCTCCTGTTAAATGGCCGGGAAAAGTTGGCAATATAATGAAGTATATCGCAGTAGGGCTGGGGATATTGGAAACAGTGATGGAACAGGAAAAGCCACCGCCCGATGATGCCGAGCTGCCAATGTCGCCCAA
>Ga0308161_1001471_pt1 | contig 28181 bp, 23 predicted proteins | sample PhyFR2_FD_201034 | JGI IMG/M metagenome (GOLD analysis project Ga0308161, IMG submission 201034) | Phyllosphere microbial communities from UC Gill Tract Community Farm, Albany, California, United States - DLSLF.R2 | ecosystem: Host-associated > Plants > Phyllosphere > Unclassified | place: USA...
CCGCTTAAGGACTACTGCCTGAGGCAGTGCCGCTCACCGATCTCTTTCCTGCTCCACACCTCCAATTACCGCGGCCCGTTCCGGGACGTTCGTGCGGGCGCCTACCACGGCATCTACTGCATCGGGTGCTGCTGGGGCCTGATGGTCGTACTAACGGCAGTCGGCCTATCAAACCTCGCCTGGATGGTTGTCATCGCCGTAACCGTGCTTCTGGAAAAGACCTGGAGCCACGGCCGCACAGTCAGCAAAATCGTCGGAACCGCGCTCATCGTCTTTGCGGTCTTCGTGCCGGCAAACCCCGCACTCCTGCCCGGACTGTATGCTGCTCCACCGATGTAGCTTCAGCCCATGGAGAGAGGATCGACGAAACCGGTTGAGCCAGTTGCAGGAAACCCAGCGGCCGGAGAATTGGGGCTGTACGAAGGCCTGCATAGCGTCTCCAACTGCTACTTTTGAGCAAGAGAACGGATCGAGGCGCTGGTGGCCGAGGCTGAAAGATCTTCCGAGCTATCAGAAACTGCCGTATTGCGCTCAATACCAGCAATGTCAGGGTCCACGTCAGCCCAAGTGCAACCGGTGTCGATCCGTTGCACCTCTCGTTGCGTTTTCCGAATGGGTGCGTGATGCCGCAGCGTTCAGATCCTCAGACCGCGGCATCGGGGTTAAAGGCGTGGGGCGTCATGACTACGGCGGGTGAAAATTCGACAGGCTCCGGTTGAGGGCTATTCACTGGGAGACCAGCGCGCGACATTGCCTTCGGAAGGACGTGGCGGTTGAACGCGTCCGAGTGCTCCTTCGAGTCCCACACCTCTGTTAGGACAAAGCCTTGGCCCGTCGGGTACACAAAATGCAGTAGCAGGCCCTCGCCGCCGCCTTCCTCGTCGAGAACCTCCAGCGTAGCCTTGTGGATCGCCTGATAAGCGGCAATCGGCGCAGGAATGCTCAGTGTAAACCCGTACATCGCAATCCTCCGTCTGTTACTTCCATGAAACGGCAGTGGCCGTTTGAGCGTCAAGAAGATCCGGTTTCTCACGGTGGTAGCAATACCCCCTTGTCTGGGCTGCAGGCATCGCTAGTTGGATAAGACTGGCCCGTGCAGGTCGCGGTGTCTTGGAAAGTCCTGCTTTTTCAAGTCGCTACGCTGCTGAATCCATAAGTGTGTTTACTTCCGGCCTCGCTCTAATCCCCTCGAGCCGACGCCCGCTCACCTGTTTCATTACCAAGGATGAGTACCAGATTTTGGCCACGAAGTTGGAAATATAGGTAGGAAAATCGCCCTTGCCATCGCGCGTACACGATTTCATAGAAAATAAGCAACCGCATATTGTTCGGGCTGGCCCTGCATCAGCAGAGCAGGTGTGCCTTTGCTAGCTCTCAAAGTGAGTGGTTGTTTGTCTGGTTCCGGATAGCTGGTGGATGATCTTGAGGGCGACCGCGTGGACTTTCATATTGCGGGTGTTGGATGCGCGGATGAGGAACTGGTATGCCTCCTGTTGGCTGCATTGGTTTCGTCCCATTATCAGCCCGCAGGCGAGGTCGATATCTGTGCGGCTTTCCATGGCGGACCGAAGGTCCTCCGCGAGCCGTTCCGCGTCTGCGGTGCGGAAGCTCAGGCTGAGGGCTTGTCCCGCTATCTGCGCGAATAGTGCGGCCTCGCCCGTGGCTTCCTTTGTGAAGGCACCAGCCATGGGGGCATAAAAGTTCAGGCAACTTGATGCTGTCTCGTCGATGGCAATGGGGATCGCCGCGACGCTGCGGCAGCCAGCGGCGTTGAGGCTGGCCGAGTACCGCTGCCAATGGCGGTCAGCGCCGGTATCGGCCAGCAGGACTGGGGTCTGTGTGCGTAGCGCGTCCAGGCACGGACCCCGCCCCAGGTGTTGTTCGATGCGGTCCAGAACAAGTGCTTCTTGGCTGCTGCCAGCTATCGTGGCACGGTGCTGGTGCTGGTACAGGGTGAGAGCGCAAAGAACGGGCATTCCAACGGTCCTGCTCGCGGAGGCCGCGGCACGCCCCGTCAACCCGTTCAACAAGGCCTTGATGTCTTCATGACCGATGATGGGCTGGTGTCCGTGACCAGGCAAGGAGCCCTGGCCTTGCTCGCCTGTATCCACTCTTCCCATGCTAGGAGCACGTGCCCGGTGACAACAGAGGCACATGGCTCCATTGTCAGTTCGGGCTCGAACCGCTTTCATCTGCCCTTGGATAGATGTCGCGGCTGTAAGTGGCCCGCCGACGCTGACCGTCAACGCCAAGGGCATTGAGAGATTCATTAAGGGCGTGTGCCAATAAATCGCGTTCAAGGACAGGGAAATTCAGCGCACCGTGCACGTAGGCCTGGACCTCCGTCAAGCCGGCCCTTCCGCCGAGACCAAAATACCTGATCCAGATTTGCTCAAGGGTTACTGGTGCACCCTCCAGTGCTAATCGGAAACCTAGGCGCTGTTCGTCCTCACCCCCTGGGACCGCCATAGTTTCACCCCCGGTCATGATCGAGTCTCACCGTGGACTCGATGATTTTTCCTGCCACTTCCTGGAGGGTCCGGTTCTCTTCCAAAGCCTTGCTCATCATGTAAAGCATCGCCTCATGATGTCCTACACGTCGATCCGCCATCACGATGCCTTTGGCGGTACTGATCGTGTCACGCTGCGTGAGAGTGGTCTTGAGTTGATCACTCAACATCCGTCCCCGCTCACGGACTTGAACGTTTGCCACGAAGATGGCCGCTTGGGCTGCAAACAACTCCAGCAGCCGGATCGTTCGGTCCGTGGCCGCGTGGGGCTTTGCCCAGTAGACCTTAATAGCGCCGAAAGCCAGGTCCCCGGACAGCAGCGGAACACTAACACAGGACCTCAAACCAAGCTTGTCCACCCCCACGCCCCACTGACGCCAGCGCGGATCCGTTCTCACATCGCCGACGTCGACAGGCTGACCCGTAGCCCAGGCGCTCAGGCAGGGTCCTTGTCCAAGTTCATACTGAAGGGTGTCAGCTTGCGCCACAATATCGTCCGTAGAAGCCGCGCTGCTGCGGTGACCGCTCATGTCGATCAAAGTCACGCCCGCCCCCGCAGCGCCATCCACCGAAAGAACCGCCGCGCCCGTGATCAGTTTAAGGGCGTGCGCTACGGTCTCCTCTGTCAGGAGCACGTTCGATAACCCAGCAAACACGGCGGTCAGCTCGTCAGCCAACGGCAAGTCACCTTTCATTGCCCGCCCCGCTCCCGCCATTCTGGTCCGTTGACGGACAACTGAATCATTCTTTATCTCAACACACATTACCAACCTGTACCACCTCGGCATTGAGGGTTTCTTGCAGGACGATGAGAGGAGTTTTTCCTTCAAGCCTTTGCAACCACTTGTCCTTGGTTCACCGGCGTAACCCCCTACTGGGGCTAAAAACTGTGCCATGGCTACGCAAGAGTGGGATGAAGACTTTCAGAGGCCCCACAAGCTCACCGCCGCTTGCCCAGAACGAGCGCCAGCCCGCTCCCGCATCGCCCTCAATCTGCTCACGCGGGCGTAGGCCAGCTGGGCCGAACCGTAAACACGGGAACGAGGAACCGCATAACCCCATTTTTTGGGGCGAATTCATCCGCTCGATCACCACCACTGGGCCTTTCCCTCACCTCCCAGGGCGTGACAACGTCATCCCCGCGAAGTGTGGAGTTTTCCCGAAGTTGCCGGCCGGCCATCACCATGGGAGGCGTGGTGTCTTCCAGGGGTAGCCCACAGCGACCCTCTAGAGCCATGATGGCACTATGTTTGATCCCCAGCCGAAGCTGTCCCCTGCCGAGGTCGCCGAAGCCGGACTCACCGGCTGGCGCCTGACCGGCGAGGCCCTCGCCGCCGCCTTCAGGACCCGGAAGTTCTCCACCGGGCTGGGGCTCCTGAACCGCTTCGGCGCCTCCGCCGAGGAGGCCAACCACCACCCCGACCTCACGCTCACCTACCCCCAGGTCCGTGTCACGCTCTCAAACTACGATGTCGGCGGCATCACCAGCCGCGACATCGACCTCGCCCCCACCATCAGCGGCCAGGCCGCGGACCTCGGGGTCGCCGCCGCGGACTGAGTCCCCGGCATCGGGCAGGCGGATCATAGATCGTCGAGGCGCTGTGCGGCCTTTACGGAATCACCGCTATCGACTCTTTGAATGGAGGGGGCGGCAATGGATGTCGAAGCTCCCGCTCCGCGCCAATTGGAGGGTTTCCCAGCAAAGATTGCCCTCGTCTGACCTGTCTCCCAAAGCCTGAAGAAGCTCGCGTGGCCAGGACCCTGCGGCATCGAATTCTCACCCTCTGCTAGCTCTGTCAGTTAGTTGCCGGCTTCGCCAGGAATCAATCTCGAAAGGCTGGAGGGAAGGCGGTTCTGGAAACTCCGGGTCTCGCAGGGTCGAGCGCCGACCAGGGCAGCATCTACAGCTATCGCTGGTGGAAAATCCTGACGTTGAAAGCGGCGGCAACCCTGCGACTAGATGCACTTGACCCTGGCACGTGATGCAAGTTACAGTTCTTTCTGTTGGTTATACGAATAACTGATACGAATAACTTCCGGCCCAAGGAGGCGCCTTATGGCCCGGTCCCGCCCACACTCCGGACCCACCATGCATGACGTGGCGGCTGCCGCAGGGGTTTCCCAGGCCACCGTCTCCCTGGTCCTGAATTCGGCCTCCGGTTCCCGGTTCTCGGACGAGACGCGGCAGCGGGTGAAGGATGCAGTCCAGCAGCTTGGCTACCGCACCAACGCCCACGCCAAGACCCTCCGGGACGGCGTTTCCGGCATCATCGGCTTTCTTGGTGACGCCGTTGCCACTACCCCTTTCGCGGGCAAGATCATTGAAGGGGCGCAGGAACGTGCGTGGGAAGACGGTCTGCTTCTGCTGACCATGAACACCGGCGGAGACAAGGCATTGGAGGCAGCGTCGCTGGATTCCATGCTCTCCTACAAGGTTGCCGGCGTCGTGTACGCAGGCATGTACCACCGTCGGCTCGATGTTCCCGAAGCGCTGGAGGCCGTCCCCTCGGTGGTGCTGAATTCCCAGGACCGAAAGATGCGCCTTCCCAGCGTCGCCCCGGACGAGGAGCAGGGTGGTTACACCGCGACGCGGCACCTACTGGAAGCCGGGCATACAAAGGTGGCGATGATCAACATCGAAACCCTGGAAAGCGAACTCCCTGCAGCCGTTGGTCGCTTCAACGGTTACACCAAGGCAATGACCGACGCCGGCATCCCCGTGTCATCGGAGTTGGTCCGCTTCGGCAGCGGCAACGAAGAGGACGGTTTCGCCCACGCCACGGAATTGCTGACGTCCGGCAATCCACCGACCGCCATCTTCTGCGCCAATGACCGCACCGCCTGGGGGGCCTACCAGGCCGCCGCGGAGCTGCACCTTTCGATCCCCCGCGATGTATCCATCGTCGGCTTCGATAACCAGGAAACCCTGGCCCAGCATCTACGGCCGGGACTTACCACTCTTGAGCTGCCTTTCGTGGAAATGGGGCGCCGCGCTGTTGACCTCATCCTGCAGGGCGCCGAACCTGACGGGCGGGTCGAGTTCATGACCTGCCCGCTGATTGAACGGAACTCAGTGACACATCCAAAGGAGAAGCCATGAGCCGCATCCTGGCTCGGCCCACGCCGGCGGCGCCGGCGTCCTCGCGACCGCCTCAGCGGAAGCCCACCTCGCTACGGCTGAAAAGGGTGGCGCGGGCGTGGCAGTTATACGTATTACTAATCCCCTCCCTCGTCTACATCGCAGTCTTCAAGTACTGGCCCATGTACGGGGTGCAGATCGCCTTCCGCAACTACAACCCCGTGGACGGATTCACCGGGAGCCCATGGGTTGGACTGCAGCACTTCATCCGGTTCGTCAACTCCTACCAGTTCAGCCAGGTAGTCGGTAACACGCTGTGGATCGCTGTTCTGGGCCTGCTGGTGGCCTTCCCGGTTCCGGTCGTCCTGGCACTTCTGGTCAACCAGCTTCAGAGCGAACGTTTCAAGAAGTTCACCCAGACCGTGCTGTACTCGCCGGCTTTCATCTCGACAGTGGTTGTCGTGGGCATCATGTTCGTGCTGCTTTCCCCGCGATCGGGCCTGGTCAATAACGCGATTCAGCTCGCCGGCGGCCAACCGATCTTTTTCATGGGCTCCCCGGAGTGGTTCCGGCCCGTCTACGTCATTTCCGATGTGTGGCAAAACGCGGGCTTTTCGATGATCGTGTATCTGGCGGCCCTGTCCGGCATCGACCCTGCACTGCATGACGCCGCCAAGGTCGACGGAGCCTCCAAATTCCAGCGTATCCGGCACATCGACCTGCCGGGCATCATGCCCGTCATAACGGTGCTGTTCATCCTGGCCATCGGGAACCTGCTCAACGTCGGGTTCGAAAAAGCCCTGCTGATGCAGACCAATCTGAACCTGCCGACGTCGGAAATCATCCAAACGTACGTCTACCACGCGGGCCTGCAGCAAGCTCAGTTCAGCTATTCGGCCGCCATCGGCCTGTTCAATTCCGTCCTCAACCTCGTGTTGCTGCTGACCTTCAACTGGGTAGCGCGCCGGGCCAACCAAGCAACCCTGTGGTGATGCCGTCATGTCCCTGAATACCGAACCCGTGGCCGCCCCGGCCCCCGTTGAACATCCCCGGCCCCTCCCCAAGCGAACCATGTCATTCCGCGACAAATGGGCCGACTCCGCCTTCAACATCGCGGCCGTCACCATCCTGACGCTGTCCATCATCGCCGTCGTTTATCCGCTGTATTTCATCGTCATCGCCTCGATCAGCGATCCCAGCGCCGTTTACGAAGGCAAAGTATGGCTGTTCCCCTCCGGCATCACGCTGGAGGGATACCAGCGGATCCTCGCAGACAGCCGGATCTGGAACGGCCTGGGCAACACCGTCATCTACACCGTCCTGGGGACAGCCATCAGCGTGACCACCATCCTGTTCGGCGCCTACGCCCTGTCCCGCAAAGACATGCCGGGCCGGAAGTTCCTGATGCTGCTCTTCGTGATCACCATGTTCTTCGACGGCGGCCTGATCACCAAGTATCTGGTAGTCCGTGACCTGGGCATGCTGGACACCGTCTGGGCAGTCGTCCTTCCAGGAGCGGTAGGAGTTTGGAACCTGATCATCGCCCGGTCCTTCTTCGAGAACACCATCCCCGAGGAGCTCCGGGAAGCTGCCCAAATGGACGGCGCCAACGACTTCACCTTCTTCTTCAAGATGGTGCTCCCCCTGTCCAAACCACTCATCATGCTCATGATCATGGTCCACGTGGTGGCGCACTGGAACTCGTTCTTTGACGCCCTGATCTTCCTCAATGACGACACCAAGTACCCCCTGCAGCTGGTGCTCCGCAACATCCTCATTCAATCCGACGTCTCCTCCGCCGGCACCACCGGGGGCGACATCGAGTCCTACGCCGCGGCGCAGCGCATCGGTGAGCTGACCAAGTACGCCATGATCGTCGTCTCCAGCCTCCCGCTCATGATCGCTCTGCCGTTCATGCAGAAACACTTCACCAAAGGCACCATGATCGGCGCCGTCAAGAGCTAGTCCAGAACCCGACGCAATGCCCGACGGCGGAACCCCACCTTCCGCCGTCGTCACACCTCCCACGCAAACCAGAAAAGGAAACGACCCATGGCTACAAGCCGCAAACTCGCCATCCTCGGCACCCTCATGGCAGGAACGATGCTGTTCACCGCCTGCTCGGGCAACTCCAAAGGATCAGGCGACATCAAGGACTCCTCTGCAGAATTTGGGTTCCAGGAGACCGGCTTCCCTATCGTCAAGAACCAGCTGACCCTGAAGTTCTCCGGAACCAAGACCGCCCTGGCTCCCGACTACAGCACCATGACCCTGGTGCAGCAGTGGGAAAAGGACACCAACATCCACATCGACTGGCAGAACCTGCCGGAGACTGTCTTCAAGGAAAAGAAGAACCTTATCCTCGCCAGCGGCGACCTGCCGGATGCGTTCTTCAACAGCGGGCTCACCGACGCCGAAATCGGCACCTACTCCGCCAATGGCACACTCATTCCCCTCGAGGGCCTCATCGAGAAGAACGCACCAAACCTGTCCAAACTCCTGGCAGCACGGCCCGACATCAAAGCAGCGATCACTTCCTCCGACGGACATATCTATTCCCTGCCCTCCATCGAGGAACTGGGCCTGGTCCAATTCCCCAATGAGATGGCCATCAACACCGCATGGCTGGACAAGCTCGGCATCCCGATGCCTAAGACGGTGAACGAACTGCATGATGCCATGCTCGCCTTCAAGACCAAGGACGCCTCAGGCACAGGCAAAACCATCCCCTTGAGCTTCATGCCCGGTTCCTGGTGCGGGGACATCGTCGACCTCATCGCAGCTCTTGGCGGCGTTCCCGACAACATGGACCACCGCATCGTCCAGGACGGCAAAGTCATCTACACCGCCACCCAGGACGGTTACAAGCAGGCCATCCAGACCCTGCACCAGTGGTACCAGGAGGGCCTGATCGATCCCGAATCCTTCTCCCAGGATGACAAGGCGTATCTGGCCAAGGGCAAGGCCGGAACCGAAAACCTCGGCTCCTTCGTCTGGTGGGAAATCAAGGAAATGGTGGGCGCTGACCGGGCCGGTGACTACAAACTGCTGCCCGTACTCGAAGGCATCGATGGCAAGAGGCTGGCCAGCCAGTCCAACAACCAGGAAATCGCCCGCGGAGCCTTCGCCATCACCCGGGCCGACAAGTACCCGGCAGCAACCATGCGTTGGGCCGACAACCTCTACGACCCCATCCAGTCCGCCCAGGCCAATTGGGGCCCCATCGGTGAGACCCTGCAGAAAGACCCCGCCACCGGCCTGCTGACTCAGATCCCCGCTCCTGCCGGCACCAGTGAAGGCGAACGACGCCAGAAAGTGGCACCGGGAGGCCCCAAGGCCAACACCGCAGAAAACTTCCAGAAAGTCGTAGCGCCCGAGCCCCGCGCCGCTGAACGGCAAAAGACGGTCGAAGCAAACTACAAGCCATTCGCCGCAAACGACGGGTACCCGCCCGTCGCCCTCTCCAACGAAGAACTCCAGCAGATCAGCACCATTGAAACTGACGTGGCCTCCCTGGTGAAACAGAACACTGCCAAGTGGATCGTCTCTGGCGGCGTCGACCAGGAGTGGGACGGCTACGTTTCCCAGCTGAAGAACATCGGCGTCGACAAAATGATCGAGGTCTACCAGCAGGCGTACGACCGCTTCAAGAAGAACTCCTAATCATCTGATTTTCCCACGGCAGTAAGGGCCGGGCACGGAACGTCCGTACCCGGCCCCCGGCCTGCCCGCCCATCAAACCATCCGGCCCCCACTCGAGCGGGCCACATCCGTGAAATGAGTCCGCCTCCATGAACACCGTTGCGCCCACCCTTGAGGCTTATCGCCCTGCGATGCACTACACGGCCAAGGACACTTGGCTCAACGATCCCAACGGCTTGGTTTTCCATGAGGGCGTCTACCACCTGTACTACCAGAACAATCCCTTCGGGAACGTCCACAGCAACATGTCATGGGGGCACGCCACCTCCACCGACCTCGTCAGCTGGGAAGAGCATCAAGTCGCCATCCCGTGTGACGACACAGAGGAGATCTTTTCGGGCAGCATCGTGGTGGACGCTGACAATTCGTCGGGCTTCGGCGATGACGGCGCGGCTCCCCTTGTGGCCATCTACACCAGCGCCTTCAAGTCCGGTTCTGCTCACGAAGGCATCCAGGCGCAGTCCCTCGCATGGAGCACCGACGGCGGATACAAGTGGACCAAATACTCGGGCAATCCCGTGCTAACCAGGAACTCCCCCGAATTCCGCGACCCCAAGGTCTTCCGTTACGACGGGCCGGCTGGCAGCTATTGGGTGATGGCCGCCGTCGAAGCCCACGACTTCGCCGTGCTTCTCTACCGCTCCGATGACCTCCGGAGCTGGGAATACCTGAGCACTTTCGGGCCGGCAAACGGCACCGGCGGGATTTGGGAATGCCCTGACCTCTTTGAACTGCCGGTCGACGGTCTTCCCGGGACCACAAAGTGGGTCCTGACCGTGAACATGAATCCCGGCGGCCCCAATGGAGGCTCCGCGGGGCAGTACTTCGTGGGAGAGTTCGACGGCGTGACGTTCCGTTCCGAAACAACCCTCACCGAGGGGATGCAGGATCCGGAGCGCGTGCCCGACTACCAGTGGCTGGACTGGGGCCGGGACTACTACGCCGCCGTCTCGTTCAGCAACGTTCCGGACGGACGGCGGCTGATGATCGGCTGGATGAACAACTGGCAGTACGCCAACCAGATCCCCACCTCACCCTGGCGCAGCCCCATGAGCCTGGTGCGGGAGGTCTCCCTCGTTACCGTGAACGGGCAACCGCGGCTCCTGCAGCACCCCGTGACAGAAGTAAGGGCAACGTCGAAACCCGGTCCCGTGCAACGGGTCACCGTAAACGGGCCGACGTCGGTTGAGGACGGCGCGGCAGTCCAGCTAATTGACATCACCTTTTCCCCTGGCGACGCCGAGGAGTTCGGCCTCGTGGCCAGAGGGTCAGCGGAGGGGACGATTGGGACACGAATCGGGATCCGCCCCCGCAGCGGGGACCTCATCGTGGACCGCACCCACTCCGGTGACACCGGCTTCCACGAAGCCTTCCCCTCCACCAGCCGTGCCCCCATAGCGGCCGGCAAGGACGGCAACTACACCCTGCAAATCTTTATCGACCACTGCTCGGTGGAAGTGTTCGCGAACGATGGGCTCGTCTCCGTGACCGAATTGATCTTCCCCGAGACCGGCCAAACTTCCCTCACCCTCTACTCCACCGGTGGTACAGCCGACGCCGCGCTCCAACTCACCAACTTCGGAAAGGACGATGCCTAATGGAATACCGCAAACTGGGATCCTCCGGCATGTACATCAGCGAAATCGCCTACGGAAACTGGGTCACCCACGGTGAGCAGATCGACCAGGCCGCCGCGACGCGATGCGTCAAGCAGGCCCTGGAATTAGGCATCACCACCTTCGACACTGCCGATGTCTATGCCGGAACCCGGGCCGAGGAAGCCCTCGGTGAGGCGCTCAAGGGAACACACCGTGAAAGCGTGGAGGTCTTTACCAAGGCCTACTTCCCCACCGGGGATGGCCGGAACGACCGCGGCCTGTCCCGCAAACACGTCATGGAGTCCATCGACGCATCGCTGCGCCGGCTCCAGACTGACTACGTCGACCTCTACCAAGCCCACCGGTACGACTACGAGACCCCGCTGGAAGAGACCATGCAGGCATTCGCCGATATCGTCCGGGCGGGGAAGGCACACTACATCGGGGTGTCGGAGTGGACGACGGACGAGATACGCTCCGGCGCTGCCCTTGCCAAGGACCTTGGGGTCCAGCTCATCTCCAACCAGCCGCAGTATTCCATGCTCTGGCGCGTCATCGAACAGGAAATCGTTCCCCTGAGCGAGGAACTGGGCATTGGCCAGATCTGCTGGTCCCCTCTCGCCCAGGGAGTCCTCACCGGCAAGTACACCCCAGGCGCCGCGGCCCCACAAGGCTCCCGCTTCCGAGGCGACAACGGCGAGCTGAAAAATGACCACCGCTATCTCCACGAGGACATCCTCACCCGCATCCAAAAACTGAAGCCCCTGGCCGAAGAGACCGGACTGTCCATGGCAGCCTTCGCGGTGGCGTGGGTGCTGCAAAACCCCAACGTCTCGGCAGCCATCGTGGGCGCATCACGGCCCGAGCAACTCGTCGACAACGTCCAGGCCACAGGAGTCAAACTCGACCCGGAAATGCTCGTGAAGATCGATGACATCCTCGGCCCGGTCATGGAAAAAGACCCGGGAAAGGTCGAATCCTTCAGAAACCGCCCCTAACCGCCGAACGTGCCGGCCGGAAGATGGCGGGGATGTCCGCGCCCACCAGCGGCTCCTCGTCCGGGGTGCTGCCCCAGCGCCCCGGACGACAAGCCAGACGCCCAACCCGCCGCTGAAGAAATGTGTTGACACCTTGTAGTAACGCGGGTAACTTGGATCACAGCCCAAAGTAACGCGAGTTACCTAGCTGAGAACCACCACGCTAAATCCGAATCAGTACTGGCAACCCCAGCTCAATGAAGACCTCTGGAGCATTCAATGGCGAAGACCACCTCCCCCGACAAAGCCGGCACCACCCGGCCGCGTGGCGTCACCATGAATGACGTCGCCAAGCACGCCGGAGTATCTCGGACGGCTGTTTCATTCGTGCTGAACAACCGCGAAGACGCCAGCATCTCGGAGGAGACCCGGACCCGCATCGCTGACGCGGTCCAGGCGTTGGGCTACCGTCCAAATGCCGGGGCGAGGGCGCTGGCATCCCAGCGCAGCGATTGGTACGGCATCGTCACCGAGATCGTCACCGCACCCTTCGCCGTGGACATCATCAAAGGTGCTCAGGACCAGGCCTGGATTGACCGCCGTTTCCTCCTGATCGCCCCGTCAGAGCAGGGTGATACGGCCGGCACCAACCAGGGAATGGAGGATGCTGCTGTTGAGAAGCTGCTGGAGCAGCGGGTGGAAGGCCTGCTGTACGCCGCAACACACCACCGCGGCGTCCATGTGCCCGGCAGCGCACACGAAGTACCCACGGTCCTCGTCAACTGCTTCGACCTGGACGGGAAGCTGCCCTCAATCGTCCCCGACGAACGCGCGGGCGGGCGGGTCGCCGTCGAACGCCTCCTCAAAGCCGGCCACACCAAGATCGGTGTGATCAACCTGGACCCGCGCATCCCGGCAGCTGTCGGGCGCCTGCAAGGGGTCAGGGAGGCACTGGCCGCCGCCGGCCTGGAGCTTGATCCGGAGCTGGTGGTGGCCGGATATGCGACTGCAGACGGCGGGTACGACGCTGCCGGCCAAATCCTGGACCGGTACCCGGCCAAGGACAGACCCACCGCACTTTTTTGCCTCAATGACCGCATGGCCATGGGCGCTTACGACGCCATCAAGGAGCGTGGCCTGGCCATCCCCGGTGACATCGCCGTGATCGGCTTCGACAACCAGGAACTCATCGCGGCCTACCTCAGGCCCAAGCTGACCACGGTTGCATTGCCGTTCGAAAAGATGGGCGCTCTGGGAGTCCAGACGCTCGCCGCCCTTACAGCCGGACAGCCGATCACTGCCAACCAGCAGTTGGTCGACTGTCCGCTGTTAGAACGCTCTTCGGTCTGACCGCGAAATCAACGTCGAAGAGCAAAAAACCCCACCCACCCTTCACCTTGCTGATGAAGACAGGAAGAGATAACCCCATCATGACACAAACCAGGTTCCTCAAGTCCGCCCGCATTGCCGCGGCCGGACTGGCGGTAGGCGCGATGCTGCTGACCGGCTGCGCCGCCACCGGCAACAAGTCCGGCGGCACCGACGCCGCGGCCAACGCCAGTGCGTTCCTCACCATCCCCCGTGAAGACATGGGCACCTTCGTGCAGAACTTCAACCCGTTCGCACCGACCGTCAACCCCATGGTCCAGCAGTCCATTTACGAGTCCCTCCTGGTCTTCAACCCGGCCAAGGGGAATACGGTGCCGTGGCTGGCCACCGACTGGAAGGCCGCGGACGACGGCAAGTCCATCACCTTCACCTTGCGTGATGGTGTTAAGTGGTCCGACGGCCAGCCGTTCGTTGCCGAGGACGTCGCGTACACCTTTGAGCTTCAGAAGAAGCTGAAGGGCGGCTACGAGTACCTCGACGGCGTTACGGCACAGGGCAACAAGGTCACGTTCAACTTCAACAAGCCCTGGTCCCCCGCCCTGTACGACGTCGGCCAGCTCAGCATCCTGCCCAAGCACATCTGGTCCGCACTGGCCGATCCGGAAAAAGACGCTAACGCCAAGCCGGTGGGCACCGGACCATACACCGAGGTGGACAACTTCCAGGCCCAGTCCTTCGTGCTCAAGAAGAACCCCAACTACTGGCAGCCGGATAAGCAGAAGATCGCCGGCATCAAGCTGCTCGCGTTCGCCGGGAACGACGGCGCCAACCTCGCCGCCGCCAACGGCGACGTTGACTGGGCGCCCCAGTACATCCCGAACATCGAGAAGACCTTCGTCTCGAAGGACAAGGACCACCGGCACTACTGGTTCCCTCCGACCGGTGCCATGATCAACTGGCAGCTCAACACCACCAAGGCGCCCTTCAACGATGTTGATGTCCGCAAGGCGCTGAGCATGGCCGTGGATCGGGACCAGGTCACCAAGATCGGCATGAGCGGCTACGCGCAGCCGGCCGACTGCACCGGCCTTTCCGGCAACTACGAGACCTGGAAGAACACCCAGGTCAAAGACAACTGCACGTGGACCAAGCACGACGTCCAGCAGGCCAACGACCTGCTGGACAAGGCAGGCTACACCAAGGGCCCCGACGGCAAGCGCACGCTCAAGGACGGCAAACCGTTCGAGTTCAAGATCTCCGTGGGTGCTACCTCGTCCGACTGGCTCTCCGTGGCCAACGTGATCTCCCAGAACCTGGCAGAGGTCGGCGTGACCGCGAAGGTGGACTCCCCGGACTGGGCTGCTGTTGTTGCAGGGTACGAAAAGGGTGACTTCGATTCCGGCATCGTCTGGAGCGTCAACGATCCAAGCCCGTACAAGTACTTCAACACCACCATGGGCTCCTCATCGGTGAAGCCGGTTGGCACCAAGGCATCCGACAACTACCACCGTTTCGGCGACCCCAAAGCCGATGCCCTGCTGACGGAGTTCGCTGCAGCCACAGACCAGTCCAAGCAAAAGGACATCGCCAACAAGCTGCAGGAAGAATACAACGACGTCGCACCACTGGTGCCGCTGTTCTCCGGCCCGGAATGGGGTGCCTACAACGACACCCGATTCACCGGCTGGCCTACCCAGGACAACCCTTACGCCACCCTCTCGGTCCGCGCACCCTCCACGGTTCTGGTGCTGACCAGCCTCGAACCGCGCAAGTAGCGTCCCACCGAGCCTGAGCCTCACCTGGCCTCACGCCACCAAACGCCCGACGGCCTGGCCGATGCCATCAGCCGGCCGTCGGGCGTACCCACAATCTTGACCACTCCCGAATTGGAGGGAAACCGTGCGCTTCATCCTGCGCCGACTGGGTTTCTACCTGCTCGCCTTCTGGGCATCCATCACCCTGAATTTCCTGCTCCCGCGCTTCATGCCCGGGGACCCCGTATCACGCATGTTCGCCCGCTCCCAGGACAGAATGCAGCCCGAACAGCTCGAGGCCCTGCGCAAGCTGCTTGGCGTGGACGACCGGCCCATCTGGGAGCAGTACGCCGGCTACCTCCAGAACATCCTCACTGGACAGATGGGGGTATCGATTACACGCTTCCCCACCCCCGTCACCGAAGTCATCTCCTCCCAGATCGGCTGGACCCTCCTGCTCGGAGGGACCGCGCTGGTGATCGCCGCCGTCGTGGGCAACCTGCTGGGCATCCTGGCAGCATGGCGCCGCGGCGGTGCCATCGACTCAGCCCTGCCACCCGTACTGGTCTTCATCGGATCGTTCCCCTACTTCTGGCTCGCGATGGGCGCCCTCTACCTCTTCGGCGTCGTGCTCGGCTGGTTCCCCATCCGCCACGCATTCACCGACGGCCTGGAGCCGGCGTTCACCACGGAGTTCATCGGCGACGTCGCCGCCCACCTCGTACTCCCGGCGCTGACCATCGTGCTCGTCTCCATTGGCGGCTGGATGCTGGGCATGCGGAACACCATGATCGCCACCAACTCCGAGGACTACATCACCATGGCCGAAGCCAAGGGCCTACGCCCCGGACGAATCATGCTCCGCTACGCAGCCCGGAACGCAATGCTTCCTTCTGTCACCAGTTTCGGCATGGGGCTGGGCTTCGTAGTAGGCGGTGCCCTTCTCACCGAGGTCGTCTTCGCCTACCCCGGCGTCGGCTACCAGCTCCTCAACGCCGTGCAAGGCCTTGACTACCCGCTCATGCAGGGCCTGTTCCTGACCATCACCGCCGCCGTGCTGCTGGCGAACTTCCTGGTGGACATCCTCTACGTCCGCCTCGACCCCCGCGTACGCAGCAACTGAGCCGTGCGTACCCAGTAACCAAGGGACCGACCATGACCAGCGTTATCCTCCAGCAGCCCACCGAAACAAAAGCTCCCCGCAAAACCAACCGCGGCTTCATCCACGGACTCATCACCAACAAGAAGGCCATGACCGGCATGGCCATCATGCTCGTCTTCATCGTCCTGGCCCTGGCCGCGCCGGTACTGTTCCCGGATGACCCCTCCCGGATCACCGGGATGGCCTCACTGGAACCGGACAGCGAACACTGGCTCGGAACCACCGCCAAGGGCCAGGACGTGCTGGCCCTGACCATCCACGGTGCCCGAAGTTCCCTGCTGGTAGGCCTTACCGTAGGGTTTGCATCCACCTTCATCGGAATCCTCGTCGGCCTAACATCGGCCTATTTTGGGAAATTCATCGACGAAGCACTGTCGCTGTTGACCAATGTCTTCCTCCTCCTTCCCGGCCTGCCGCTGCTCGTCATCCTGGCCGCCTTCCTGCCCCCGGGACTCGGCACCGTGATCCTGGTCCTCACCGTCACGGGATGGGCCGGGTCAGCGCGCGTTCTCCGGGCACAGGCCCTGTCCATCCGCTCCAAGGACTTCGTCGCAGCCTCAGTGGTCTCCGGTGAGCGCGCCGGCAGGATCATGTTCCGCGAAATCCTGCCAAACATGGCATCGATCGTGATGGGAACACTGCTCGCCTGCGTCATCTACGGCATCGGGGCCCAGGCAGGCCTCGAATTCCTTGGACTGGGCGATGTCAGCACCGTCTCCTGGGGCAACAACCTCTTCTGGGCCGGAAATGAAGGCGCCCTGCTCACCGGAAGCTGGTGGGTCTTTATCCCCTCCGGCCTGTGCATCGCACTGGTGGCTTTCGCCCTGGCCCTCATCAACTACGCCGTCGACGAAGTAACCAACCCCCGGCTGCGGAAGATCCACAAAGCCGCCACCACCGAAAGGAGCGCGGCACAATGACCGTCTCCCAAATCTCCTTCGGCTCCCACGAACCGGTCCTCGACGTCAGGAACCTCACCGTCCAGTACATCGGCGACACCCGCTCGACCACGGCCGTGGACAACGTATCCTTCAGCATCCGCGCCGGCGAGGTGTTCGGCCTGGCCGGCGAATCCGGTTGCGGAAAGTCCACCATCGCCAACTCCATCATGCGGCTGCTCAAGGACCCGGCGAAGATCGCCGCCGGCAGCGTCTCCTTCGGCGGCAAGGACGTGCTGGCCATGAACCAGGACGAGCTGCGCCGTTTCCGCTGGCAGGACGTCGCCATGGTGTTCCAGTCCGCCATGAACTCGCTGAACCCGGTGCTCACCATCGGGGAACAGATGGCAGACATCTTCACCACCCATGCCGGCTACTCGCGCAAAGAATCCCTGCGACGCGCGGCGCAGCTGCTGGAACTGGTCAGAATCGATCCGGCACGCCTCAAATCGTACCCGCATCAACTCTCCGGCGGGATGCGGCAACGGGCCGTCATCGCCATGGCCGTGGCACTCAAGCCGTCACTGCTGATTCTGGACGAGCCCACCACTGCGCTGGACGTGGTGGTGCAGCAGGAGATCATGGCCCAGATCAAGGACCTGCAGCGCGAACTGGGCTTCTCCGTCCTGTTCATCACCCATGACATGTCCCTGATGGTGGAACTCTCCCACCGCATGGCCGTCATGTACGGCGGCCGGATCGTGGAGACCGCCAAAGCCCACGACATCTACACCGCCCCCGGACACCCCTACACCCAGGCCCTCATGGGCGCGTTCCCGCCGCTCACCGGCCCCCGGATCCCGCTCAAGGGCCTGCCCGACGGCGTGAAATTCCGGAACATCCCGGACCTCGCCGAAGTCGCGCCCGGCCACTTCGTGGCCCCGTTTGATGCCGACGCCGAAGCCGCCGTCCTTGAAGGAGCAGCACAATGAGCCACGCCGTCCACTCCCCGACACGGCCGGATGTTTCGACCCAGACCCCGGCCCTCGAGGTGCGCGGATTGGGTAAGTCGTTCCACATCGGCGGGCTGTTCTCCAGCCAGACGGTCCGGGCCCTCCACGGTGTGGACCTGACCATCGGCCATGGAGAGATTGTGGCACTGGTCGGGGAATCAGGTTCAGGCAAGAGCACCCTGGCCCGCTGTGTCGCCCGGCTCGAGAAACCCAGCGAAGGCGCCATCCTGGTCGACGGCGTCGACGTCCTCAAACGTGACCGGTTCCAGGCCTCACGGGCGTTCCGCGCCCAGTTGCAGATGGTCTTCCAGGACCCCTTTGGGTCGCTGAACCCCGCCCACCGGGTCGAGCATTTCCTCCGGCGGTCCCTCACCATCCACGGCAAAGGCGGAACCGGCCAACGCGGTTCCGAAGAGCAGACCAGGGTCCGCCTCGAAGAGCTCATGACCACCGTTGGCCTTCAGCCTGACATGCTCGACTCCTACCCCCACGAGCTCTCCGGCGGGCAACGCCAACGGGTCTCGATCGCGCGGGCCCTGGCCGTGGAGCCAAACGTCATCCTCGCCGACGAACCGACTTCCATGCTGGATGTATCGGTCCGGATCGGCGTGCTGAACCTGATGCGGAAACTGCGCGATGAGCAGGGCATTTCCATGCTGTACATCACCCACGACCTCGCCTCCGCACGGTACCTCGCGGACCGGACGGCCGTCATGTTCGCCGGCGAAATCGTCGAAGAGGGTGAATCACTGGACTTGCTGGCCAACCCAGCCCACCCTTACACCCAATTGCTCGTCTCAGCCGTCCCCGATCCGGCCCGGGCCGGATCCTACGACCCCATCCACCGCGCCCAGCTCCGGCAAGCGGTCATGGCTTCCACCACCTGCGCCTTTGAACACGACCCCGACCGGCGCTGCTCATCGGAGGAACCCGTCCGGCACCAGGTGGGCGACCCCCTCAACCGCCACTGGGTCCGCTGCCACCTCTACCGCCCCCGCGCCGGCGCCGGCGGCCATGCTCTGGCGACAGAACCGCAGCCTGCCGACTGACATTCCTGTTTGCCCTTCCTGTCCCCCTGGCAGGACTCAAAAGATTCAACCCAAGACGCCCCTCCGCTCTGCGCTGTCCAAAAACATCAACATTCACGTACTGGCAGCACCGACGCTGCCCACCGAAAGGTAACCGATGGAAAACTCACCCGCCGTATCCCGGCGTGCCCTCCTGACCGGAAGCGGGGCCGTTGCCCTCACCGGATCGCTCGCACTCTCAACGCCATTCGCTCAGTCAGCGACAGCGGCACCCCCAAACACTCCCGACACCGCACCGGCCAAGCCGCCCTACAAAGGACCAACCCGCATGCGCCCGACCTATCACTTCAGCGTCCCCGACAACTGGAAAAACGACCCTCAACGGCCGATCTACATCGACGGCGAATACCACTACTACTACCTTTACAACGCCGATTACCTTCAGGGCGGTGGAGGCACATCGTGGCGCCGTGCCACCACCACCGACCACGTTTCATTCCGCGACCGTGGCGTGGCCATCCCAAAGTTCAGCAACGACAACGGCGACTGCTGGTCAGGCTGCCTTGTCATCGACGAACGAAATACCGCCGGCTACGGTGAAAACGCCGTCATCGCCCTCGTGACGCAGGCACCCCAGGGCCGCCAGGCCCAATACCTTTGGTACTCAACGGACCGTGGGCGCTCGTTCCAACCCGGTGGGACAGCACCGGTACTTCCGAACCCGGGCTTGCAGGACTTCCGCGACCCGAAAGTCATTTGGGACGCCGACCGTGGCCAGTGGTTCATGGTCAACGCCGAAGGGCAGAAGCTAGGCTTCTACACATCTCCCAACCTGCGTTCCTGGCAACGGGTCGGCGAATTCGTTCGCACGGACCTGGGCGTGCTTGAGTGCCCGGACCTTTTCCGCATGACCGCCGACGACGGTACTTCGCACTGGGTCCTGGGCACCAGCGCCAACGGCAAAGGCCGTGGCCTGCCGGCAACATACGCCTACTGGACAGGGGCCTTCAACGGCACCACGTTTGCTCCCGACCATGCCGAGCCGGAATGGCTGGACTACGGCTATGACTTCTACGGAGCAGTGACCTACCCCCACCACGACTCCTCCGGTGCGGAGGATGCCACCCTGCGCAGGGCGCTTGGATGGGCCAACTTCTGGGACTACCCGCACAACACTCCGACCCTGGCGACCGACGCGTACAACGGTGATGACATGATCGTGCGCGACATCCGCCTCAAAAAGGCAAACGGAAGCTACCACCTCGTCTCAACCCCCACCGCCGGCCTGGCCAGCCACGTCAAACGCACCCACCGCCTTGGAGACGTCAAGGTCACGGGAACCCACGACCTCGATATCAGTTCACTGGCCTATGACCTGACCTGTGAGCTGGTGTGGGACCCGGCCGCCCCTCCGTCCAACATCGGCCTTGAGATCTGCCGTGCAGCAGGCGGAGGCCGGCACGTCGCCGCCGGTGCTTTCCTCCGCGGCCCCTTCGCCTACGTCAACCGGCGACCCACCATCAACCCGACCGGCGGGGAAAGCCAGACGCCCATCGACCCTTCGGCGGGGCGCCTCATACTTCGTCTTCTTGTGGACCGGACCAGCGTGGAAATGTTCGTGGGAGACGGACGGGTGGTGCACTCACACCGGGTGTTCCCCCTGGATGGTGACAACAACATCCGGCTCTACGCCAACGACGGAACAGCCACCTTCAGCAACCTCACGATCAACGAGATCAACGCAGTGACTTAGCCCCGCCCGAAACGGTTCCGGCAGGTCATTCCACCGCTGCGGCCGCCCGGCTGCGGAATGACCTGCCGCTCCCCTACCAACACTGCCCGAGAGACAAACATGGAATACCTCAAAGCAGCCCGCCCAGACGCCCACCAGGCCCTTGACGCCGTCGTTGTCGGTGAAGCGTTGATCGATGTGGTCACAACACCAAACAGCCAGGTGGAACACCCCGGCGGATCACCCGCCAACGTCGCCTACGGCCTCGGGCTCCTGGGAGTCACCACGGGCCTGCTCACGGCCATCGCGCCCGATGGGCGGGGAACATCGATAGAGAACCACCTCCACCGGGCAGGAGTAACTCTTCTGCCCGGATCAAAATCTCTCACCCGTACGGCGACAGCCACTGCAACCCTTGGACTCGACGGGTCAGCCGAATACGACTTCGACATCCACTGGCAGCTGCCAACAGCAGCACCAGGCTATTTTCCCAAAATCCTGCACACCGGTTCTATAGCCGCTTTCCTGGAGCCCGGGGCCAGTGCCGTCAAAAACCTGCTCGAACAAGCCCACAAGCATTGCACCATCACCTACGACCCGAACATCAGGCCCTCTCTGCTTGGCAGCCACGCCCAAGCGAAAGCGACCTTCGAAGAACTCGTCGCACTCACCGAGGTCGTCAAACTCAGCGACGAGGACGCCCGCTGGCTCTACCCCGCAAAAACGCTGGAAGGAACCGCTGAGCAAATCCTCCGGCTCGGCCCCGGGCTGGCAGTGATAACCAAAGGTGCCGCCGGCTCCCAATTCACCTCACGGGCTGCGAGCATCACCATTCCCGCCGTCAAAGCGACCGTGGCGGACACCATCGGTGCCGGCGACTCCTACATGGCCGCACTCATCCTGGGCCTTCTCACCCGCGGCACCGAAGGCTTCGCCCCCACCGTCATGGAACAACTGGGACGCACCGCAGCCGCAGCAGCGGCCATTACCGTGCAGCGCGCCGGAGCTAACCCGCCCACCCTTGACGAACTGACAGCTGCCGTCGAGGCACCTGCCTCCGCACCACGTGTATGCGCATGCGCATGCGATGAGGCCTAAAACCGCCGACAACAAAAGTGAAGGACCCCGTTTACCCCGCTAGGAGGAGCCGACATGACCTCTAAAAAGACACCCGGGCAGCAACCGCCTTCGCATGCGCTGCGGTCTAGCAGCAAACTCTCACAACTCACCCGCCGCTGCATGCTGGGCCTAACCGGAATCGCCGTGGCGGGGGCGACCGTGGGGACCTGGCCTCGGGATACCGCGTCGCCTTGAACCGCGCCAATTGCACGCAAATGGTGCTCCAGATAACACTTCCCGGGCACCGGGATGGAAAGTTCTAGGGGCCCGATCGAAAGTCGGGCTCACGTTCTCAGGCCGTCCAATAAAGCAGACGTGAGTGTGAACATTGTCCACGCTCCCTCTGGCAGGACCAATACCGACGCAGCACCGCCCCGGACCGCCTCTTGCGGAAGATTTAGGGTCGACTTCCGGGCAGTCATGTAGTCCCCGCTCCCCCGGCACATGAATAGGAGTACGCCGCCCCCGGGCACACCTAACAGAACAGGAACGAGTAACCGCATAAACACATTCTCAGCAGGCGGAGCGCTCACCCAGCCAGGGACTTGAACCGACGCCCCACACACCTGAACAGGCCCCGCGGCAGCCAGGCCAATGCCCGCACTACTAGCGTCAGAGGCGCTCCAGCGCAAGCTTTGTCAACACATCAAAGCAAAATCGCCTCTGACGAGGCAAAACGTCGTGCCCGAGGTGGGACTCGAACTACATTCCAGCCCTTGAAAACACTGGGAATCCACGAAAACATGCGGAATACGTGGCCCATTCAGAGACAGTACGGGCTAGTCCGAGGCCGGGAGTGTGGACATTGTCCACACTCCTCTTTTGGGATTTCTTAGCTTGTTTTCCCTACTTCGCGTAGGCGGCCGGGACTTTGTAGTTCGCGGCCAGTGGGAGGAGCTTCGGGGCAGGGTGCGGTCCCTTGGAAAGCCAATCGTTGCTGATCTCGGTGGCTTTAGCGGCGTGGAGGACGAGCTGTGCAGCGAGGGCAGAACCCGTGATCTTGGCGTAGGCTACGGCGGTCTCACCGACTGCCTCGGTGTGTTCGAGGAGCGGGAGCAGGTGTGCTGAGGTAACGTTGCTGAGTTCCCCGACCCGTTTGCCGTCGAGACGTACCTCGACAAACGGGCGCTGCGTGCCGTTCTTCAACGTGTTGATCTCTTTGTGCAGGCTGACCAACAGGAGGCCTCGACCGTCAGTTGGGACGTGGCTGGACAGTATGTCGAAGTGGTTCTCTTCCTTCAGGACCTGAATTCCTGATCCCCACGGTAAGAGAGTGGTCACACCCGTGGGGGCCTCGTTGAGCGGAGTGATCAGTTCCGGTTCTGGCAGCGCAACGGTGACGCGTGCACGAAACTGGGCGCCGTCGTCGTAGCCCCACATGCGAGCGGTGGTTGCAGCGACGAGTCCGCTGGCGATGATTCTCCTGATTGGTTGTTTATAGCGAGGAGCGTCCTCACGACTGAGATAACCAAGCACCCGGCCTCTCCACCGAACACTGATGGCATTGGAGTCGTACGGGTTGTCCGGCTCGGCAACCAACTCCACCTGAACGCCTTCAGCTTCGCCTTCAGTCCTTCGAGCGGAGAAGGCCCCATTGGCGCGGAGCGCCGCCTTGGTTGCCTTGCCATAGGCGTGCTCACCAACGACTTCCACGTTCGGCCATTCCGCACGACCAAGGGAAACAGGATACGAGCGCTTAGGGGAGGAGGCAGCCAGATTTACCGCTGCACTTGGTTCCACTGGCACCGCGTATGACGGATCCTGATGAGGCGGAGCGTCAGCAGCCGAATTTTCGATACCGTCGGTAGAGGACCTGACAGGTTCTCTGAGGCTGGCTGACCAGGTGGCGTCCTCCCAGGCCTGGCGGTCACGACGGCGCTTTCGCAGCGCTAAAGTTAGCCCGACAATGCCCGCTGCCAGCACAAACCCTGCAGGCGAAGAGACTGTGACAATAAGCAGCAGCAAGCCGAGCATCGTCCACTGGGCAACTGTCCCGGCCTTCTCAAGCTGTGGCACGCCGCGGCCGCCCGCGTTCAGCCTCGACGGGCTTTCACCGACGAAGGTAAGGACGTTTGCTGCCTGTCCCTGGGTCAGGTGCATGAGGCTGGGGCGCGTTCCGGTTGCGCGGGCGACGACTGCACGCACGAAGTTCCGTTGGAACTTCGATGCCGCCGGGTTCCATCCGGCGCCAGGAGCTGCCGCCACGTTTCATCGCTGACGATTCGACGATCGATGCGGCCACGTGAAGGATCGGATCGCCGAACGGCAGCCTTCCGTGTGGAACGGCGGGTGGAGCTGCTGGTCGAATAGGAGATCCCAGTTTTGGGGACCCTCACCGTAGTTGTTGTGCGACCCGTTGCCGACTTCGTGACCCGCAAGGGGCCTGCTCCAACGCTTCCGCTCAATCCGCGCTTCGATGCGGTGATCCGCACCGGCCCAAAACTCTTTGACTTGCGGTAACGAAACCCCAAACCCGTACCCCCAATAAATTTGGCATACGAGAAGCCAGTTCTCCTCGTAAGAGAGATTGTATGCATCAGTAATCGGTGCAGGAACAAACGGCCACCAAGTGAAATTTCCACGCCGCTGCAAAGCAGCCTAAGCGCCCTCAATAACCGCCGAAGTCATGCGGTCCCATTCTTCAAAACCCATGGAAAAGCAAAAACTCATCGCTGCTTGTCATTCTGATATCTCCCATGATCGCTGGGCGGGCCCTCCACGCAACCAGGGCGCTACGCGCCGACCCCGGAACCAAAAACTTCTCAGGCCAGAGCCCGATGGCTCCGAGACGAAGTTTTCAGTCCCGGCGCCGGTCCCCCAAGTTGCGCTCCGGCCCCTCAACCCAGCGGGTGGTCCCCTACCAGAACGACGCCCACAACCAACAACCGCAGATGAAACAGCAATAACCAGGGTGAAGGAAAACGGGATCATGGAAAAGCTCACGATCAAAACAACATCGGATGTCCTTAGCTTCATTGGGCACACCTTGGGCTTCTGGCCCCAGGAAAGCCTTGTGTGCATCACAATGAAAGACAACAGCATCGGTGCCACTCTCCGTATCGACGTCCCCCGTCGGACAGGGCAGGAACTCGCCTACGCCCGGACCGTCGCCCACTACCTCACTAGTGACACCACCGCCACGTCCATCCTGTTCGCCGTCTACACCAGCGAAACCACTCAGCACGGCCAGGCCAGGCCGCAGGCGGGAACTATCGCGGCGCTCACCGGGGTCCTCGCCGAACAGGGAATCACTATCCGCGATGGCCTCTTCGTCGGCGACGAAACCTTCTCCCCCTACGACGGTGAACCCGGCACCAGCCTCGCCCTTCCCGTCAGCTCCACCAAGACCAGCGCGATCAACGCCGAATTCATCTACCGCGGCAGCTTCGTCGAACCCACCGATCGGATCACCCTCCCGGCTGGCGGCCGACGGCATCGAAAGCCGCCGCGGTTCAAAGCCACATGGACTCCATCAGGACTCAACCCGCCCAGACGGCCCTCCGCCGCGGAAGGGAACTCTGGGCCAACATGCTCGAATCCACCGACTTCCCCAGCGACGACGACTGCCACGCCGTCGTCGCGAACCTGCAATTCCCCGCCATCCGAGACCGACTCATCGCCGACATCCCAGGGATCGACGAACCCATGTAGCACATCCTATTCGCCCAAACCACACAGCCCCCAAAATGGTCACGCATCGAATGGGCACAACAACTCCTCCTGCACGCATACACCCGCACCTCCCCCGAACACGCAGCACCAGTCCTCACCGCCATCGGCTATATCAACTGGTGGGAAGGCAGAGGCAGCAAAGCACACCAATTCCTCCAACTCGCCCTCGACACAGACCCCGCCTACCGCCTCGCCCGACTCAGCGACCAAATGGTCGGCTCCGGCATCGTCGCAGGATGGAACATGAACAAGAACACGGCTTACAAAGCCGTACCGTTCGACATGCCGTAATTCTTATCCCCGCTCATTGAAGGCAATGCGCTTCCCTCTCAACGAGTGACGACGCCAAGGGATCTTCCCTTCCGCTAGCGATGACAGGCCGCCCTGTCTCCGACATCCAGCCAACGAGCAGATGAGGTTGACGGAACGTCCGTTATCGGCCCTGTGAAGATGGATTGGAGGAGCCGTTCAAGAGGGGCTGAGCTGTCGTCCCGCCGGGACATGACGTTAGTGCGAGAAAACGCGGTGCACCGGGTTACACCCGGCACTGAGGGGCAGGCACTACGTAGATCTCATGGCTCTGTTGATGAGGGTCTACTGGGATGCATCGAAGCCTGCAAGCAGTCGGCGGGACGCCGTCTGCATGTGTGAGCGCATGGTGGTCGTGACAGCTTCGGCGTCCCGCGCCGTCAGGGCGTCATAGATCCGTGTGTGTTCTGTCAGTGCGGCGGACGCATGGCCTTCATCAGTGAGGGCGCGGTCCACCCAGATCCGAAGGAGCGAGCGGATGCTCTGCAGGAGTTCTTGGAGGACCTGGTTTCCGGACGCTGCAGCAATCTCGCGGTGGAAGGCCGCGTCGGCTTCAACGAAGGCCGCAAGGTCATCCAGCGTAGCCGCCATGGTATCGAGGTTCCCGCGCATGCGGCCGAGCGCCTCCTCCGTGATGCGTTCAGCGGCCAGTTGCGCGGCTTGGACTTCCAGGCCGCTGCGGAGCTCCACGAGTTCGCGGGTGCGGGGCGCACCGAGCATGAGACCCCAACTGAGGGTGCGGGGCAGGAGTTCGGAGATCTCATCCCGAAGGTAGGTACCGGATCCCGGCCGGACCACGACGATACCCAGGATTTCCAGGGCCGCCAAGGCCTCCCGTACTGCGGAACGACCTACGCCAAGCGAGGCGGCGAGTGTCCGCTCCGCGGGGAGCCTGGTGCCCGGGGCGATATCGCCGCTGGTAAAGAACGCGAGGAGGCGCTCCGCTACTTCGGACACGACCGAGCCCTGCCCCACGGAACCAAGGGCAGCGCTGATCTTGGCCGTTGCGGCGGCGGATTCTACAGACACCCCCCAAGCGTAACAACTGGTTGACCACATGGGGCGGCAGCACCGCAGTCCGCGTGGGAAAAGGAGTAAAAGAAGTCAACCGGTTGACCAATTCAAATCTTCCTTCTATGGTGGAACTCACAGCTTTCACCCTGCGCGGAACCCCAAGCCGCGCTCACCTGAGACAGCCCTACGCCTCCAGTGACGGACGCGGCCGGGACACCAACATCTAGGAGTCAATGTGGACACCACACAATCGGTGGTCGAAAAATCCGCAATCAGGAAAGTGGCGATCCGGCTTGTCCCGTTCGTCGCACTGATGTTCTTCATCAACTACCTCGACCGCACCGCCATCTCTTTTGCCGGCCCGAACGGCATGAACAAGGACCTGGCCCTGAACGCGGCACAGTTCGGCTTCGCCTCCGGCGTCTTCTTCATCGGCTACATCCTGCTCGAGGTCCCCTCCAACCTGGCCCTGCACAAGTTCGGCGCACGCCGCTGGCTGGCCCGCATCATGGTCAGCTGGGGCATCGTCTCACTGCTGTTCACCTGGGTGGCCAACGTCGAGCAGCTCTACATCCTGCGGTTCATCCTCGGCGTGGCCGAGGCCGGCTTCTTCCCCGGCGCCATCCTCTTCCTTAGCCTCTGGGTTCCCGCCCGGCACCGCAGCAAGATCCTGGCCCTGTTCTACCTGGCCCAGCCGCTGACCACCGTGATCGGCGCCCCGCTGGCCGGCATCCTCATCCAGCAGCACGGCCTCTTCGGCCTCGAAGGCTGGCGCGTCATGTTCCTCGGCGTCGCCGTCCCGGCCATCGTCATCGGCATCATCTCCTGGTTCTACCTGGCCGACTCCCCCGCCAAGGCCAAGTGGCTCACGGCCGAGGAAAAGACCTGGCTGACCGGAGCGCTGGAGAAGGAAAAGAACGAAACCGCCGCGGGCAACAAGCACGTCAGCGTACGCACCGTCTTCGGCAACGGCCGCGTCTGGATGCTCTCCCTCATCTACTTCGGCTTCATCTACGGCCTCTACGCCCTCGGCTTCTTCCTGCCGACCATCATCTCCGGCTTCGAAGGCATCTACGGCACCAAGTTTGACGTCTTCCAGAAGGGCCTGATCACCGCCATCCCCTACCTCCCGGCAGCAGTTGCCCTGTACTTCTGGTCCAAGGACGCCACCAAGCGCGGCGTCAAGACCTGGCACATCGCCATCCCCGCCCTGGTCGGTGGCCTGAGCATCCCGCTCGCCCTGTTCGCCGGCTCCCCGGCAGCCACCATCGCCGTCATCACCATCACGGCCATGGCCATCTTCGC